>Ga0189275_100061_pt1:207500-213298 | contig 213298 bp, 201 predicted proteins | sample N19A6minimetaG_FD_130329 | JGI IMG/M metagenome (GOLD analysis project Ga0189275, IMG submission 130329) | Marine microbial communities from the Costa Rica Dome - N19 A6 mini metaG | ecosystem: Environmental > Aquatic > Marine > Oceanic > Photic zone | place: Costa Rica: the...
CCATGTCCGCCCTCACCTTCGTGGCCGCCAACTGGGATGCCATGCCGCGGCTCGCCCGTTTCGGCACGATCCTGCTGGCGCTCTGGCTCGCCATGGCCGGTGCCGGCCGGGCGCTGGACCGGGGTGCCGGCGCGCTCGGCCACGCCCTGGCGCTTCTGGGCGTCGCCCTGTTCGGCGCGGCGATCCTGCTGACGGCGCAGACCTTCAACATGACCTCCTTCCGCAATACCGCGGTGCTGATCTGGAGTGTGGCCGGCCTGGCAACCGCTTTCGCCATCCCGTCACGGCCCGTTCTCATACTGGCGACACTGCTCGGCGCGCTCTGGGCCGGGCTGGAGATCTTCAACCCCTTTGTCGACACGGCGATCTGGAGCTATCTGCCGCTCTGGCTGGTCACGGCCTGGCTGGCCGTGCGCCTGCGCTCCAAGGCATCGGCGCACCTGCTGGCCATCGGTCTGGCGCTCTGGACCGGGCACGCGCTCTACTGGCTCGACCAGCATTTCGACATCGCCGATGTCTCCCTGCATGCCGGAGCCACGCTGGTCTTCGGCGCCCTCGCCCTCACCGGCGCGCTGGCCCGGGATCGCGGCGTGACAGGCGGCGGTATCCTGGCAGCCTGGATGGCCGTGATCACCATGGTGCTGGCGCTGCTGCTGCAGGCCCAGTTCGACCGCCCGCCTGAAGCCGCCATTTCCGGCGGCGCCTACCTCGCCCTGGCACTGGGCGCGATGGCCGCGATTGGCGGGCTGCTTGTGGTCCGGCTCGGGCTCGGGCGCCTGCGCACCGGCCCTGCGGCCGGCCTTGCCGGGATCGGCGCCCTGGTCTTCGTCACGCCCTACCTGCTGGCCGCAGCCGGTATTGGTGGTCTGTGGTGGCTGCAGCTGGCCTATGGCGCGCTCTTCTATGCCGGCGCCGTCGCGCTGATTCTCCAGGGCAGCCGGGAAAGCGCCGGTGCGACGGGCACGGTCGGGGTCGCGGCCTTTATCGGCCAGACCCTCTATGTGTATGGCGAAACCTTCGGCGGCCTGCTCGATACCGCGCTGTTCTTCTTTGTCGGCGGGCTGATCCTGTTTGCGATGAGCTATGGCGTCTGGCGCTGGAAACGGCGGCAGCAGGCACCGGCCGTGCCCGCACAGTCTGGGCCGACACAGTCTGAGGGAGAGACCTCATGAACCGCCTCGCCCGCCTCAGCCTGATCGCCGCCCTGATGAGCGGCTTCCTGATCTTCCTGCTGACCAGCCATCTGCAGCGCCGCGCCAGCAGTCCGGAAGTCCTGATTCCCGTCGAGGGCTATGATCCGCGCGACATCCTGCTGGGTCACTATGCCAATATCCGCACGCCCCTGAACCAGCTGGACGCCTATGCGCTCGCGGGCGATGACGGCTTTGCCGAGGGCGACCGGATCTGGGTGACGCTGGAGACCGGCCCCGACGGCACGGCCCGGCCCGTCGCCCTGCACACCGCCCATCCCGGCAGCGGCCTGGTCGCCCAGGGCCGGGTTCGCCAGGTTTATGAGGCCTCACGCCCCCTCACCCGGGAAACCGATCCGGAGACCGGCGAAACCCGCACCGTCCGCGAGGAACCGGAAGAGCTGTGGATCCATGCCAGCTTCAATATCGAGCGCTATTACGCCTCCCGCGAGCGGGCCATCGCCCTGCAGAACCGGCTGCGCATGCGCGATGTGAGAGGCGATATCGGCGTCAATCTCATCCTCGCCATCCCGGCCGACGGCGCCCTCTTGATCAAGGGATTCGAGGTCGACGGCGAACGGCGGCTGGATACGGTGTGGTAGGCGGCTAGAGCGCGCGGCGCCCGAAGAGCGCGATCAGCACCGGCGTCAGGACTATACCGGCCAGCGTGCCGCCGATATGGCCGGCCCAGCTGATGGGAATCGGGAAGGCGAGCCCGGTCACCGCGATCACCAGGTTCAGCCCGATCCAGGGCAGCGCCAGACGCAACATGCCGCGCCAGCCACCCATCACCCAGCCGGCTGCCGCGATCAGTCCCGAAACACCGGTCGAGGCACCGCCCAGCTGCAGCGGCGGGCCGGAATGGAGCGCGTATTCCAGCCCGGCCCCGGCCGCCGAACAGGCGAAGAACAGGATCATGAAGCCGGCAAAGGCCCTCAGCCCTGTTCCGAAGGCCAGGCCCACGGCCCGCCCGGCGCCGATCAGGACGGCCATGTTCATCGCCAGGTGCAACAGCCCGAAATGGATGAAGACGTGCAGCAGGTAAGGCGCGGCATGTCCCAGTGGCTGGGCCGGCAATGGCGTGTCCGGCGCGGCCACGATCAGCACGCAAGTTGCAAAGATCCAGCGGTCGAGTTCGGGCGAGAGATAGCCGAGCAACGCGGTGCCGAGAATCAATCCGGCGAGCAACAGCACGGCGGGTGGCATGGCATTGAAAACTGGCGCCCGCGGCGCGTCCCGATGCGGCACACAAATTCTCCCTGATGGCGTCCCGCACTGGCCCAGACGGGTTACCCAATTCTGAACAGATCCGGATTCCCCCTGCAGGGGAACGCACTTGGTGTCTCTCCCCCGCTGGCACACGCGTTGCAACGACACGGGCGAGATACGCGTCTAGAAGGACACGACGACATGACACTGCGCAAGTTCCCGCCCGCATCCGCTGCCGTTCTGGCTGTGACCGTTCTGGCGTCGGCTGCGCAGGCCCAGCAGGCCGAAACGACGGCCGGATGGGAAATCCCCTACGGTTCGCGCACCACCGCAACCTCCAGCCAGGCCTGGAGCGGAGCCGGTGCCAGCGCCGGTGCGGCCGCCCGGTCGGAAGCCGGCAATCGCGTGATCATCGACGGTGTCATCCAGACCGGCGTGGGCGTGTCGTCTGAGGGCGGCCTGTTCGGCGGCGGTGTCGGATCCGGCGCCACGGCGATCGGCAACCAGCTGAACGTCAATGTCTCGGGCCGGTACAACACGGTCATCATCAATTCGACCCAGATCAATAATGGCGACATCAACGCCAACGCCAATGCCAACGGCAATGTGAGCACTGACAATGACCAAGACTAAGCTCCTTCTCGCAACGGTTGCCGGCGCCCTGGCGCTGACCGGCTGTGCGTCGACGGGAAATGGCGGCGGCGCGGACGGCCGCTATGCGACGCCAATCGGCGGCGCGCCCGTAACCGCCAATCCCACACCCTATTCCGAAGCGCTGGTCTGCCTGGCCAATTATGCGCGGGCCAATAATCTGCGCTCGCCGCGCATCGCCGTGGGCCGCCTGGCCGACTATACCGGCCGTGCGTCGCTGGAAGGCGGCGCCGCGGTGACCCAGGGCGCCTCGCTGATGGCGATCTCGGCCTTTGCCAAGGCCGGTGTGCGCCTGGTGGAGCGTTTCGATACATCCGTATCGGAGCTGGAACTGCGCTATGCCAACAACCAGCTGATCCGCGACACCAATGGCCAGCAGCGCGAAATCCACGCCGCTTCGCTGCCCGGGTCCGACTATCACCTGGTCGGCGGCATCACCGAGCTGAACTACAATATCCGCTCGAACGGCGTCGACCTGCTGGCCGGCGACCGCGTCGACAGCGACCCGACCGGCCTGTTCTCGCGCCGCGCCTGGGTGATGAATATCGGCCTGGACCTGCGTCTGAACGATACCAGCACGATGGAAACGGTCGACGTCATCTCCTACCAGAAGCAGATCATCGGCCGCGAGATTTCGGCGGGTATCTTCGCCTTCTGGGACGATGCGGTGATCGATCTGTCCGGCGGCGGCCGCTCGCTGGAACCGGTCCAGCTGGCCGTGCGCTCGGTGATCGAGCGTGCCGTGCTGGAAATCTCGTCCCAGCTCTACGGCGTCGATGCCTCTTCTGCCTGTTCCTATTCCGACCCGATCGGCGGCGGCAGCCACACTAATGTCACCGGCGGTATCGATATCGCCACGGCCTATGGCTCGAGGGAGACCACGAATGTCCAAGCGCGCCTTTCTGTTGATCACGGCCATGAGCGCCGCGACGATAACGTGCGCAGCTACCTTCGCGGACGATACGACTGAGATCCTGAACGGCCAGGTCAATCTCGACGCGGCGATCAATGTCGTCGCCGAGGGTGAGACCGACGAGGCCGGCGCCGCCACGATGGCGGCCATCGGATCCGCGAACGCGCTGACCGTCGACGTGATCGAACGTCACGACATCGCCTCGGAGCAGACCTTCTCCGGCGATGTGGACGCACGCGCCGCAACGCGGGCCACCATCATTCACGGCACGGCCGTCACCACCGCCTCCGCGATGGGCAATGCGGCCAGCGTGATCAATGACAATGGCATGGATGCCGAGATCGACCAGACGGCGCTGGACGGATCGACCGTCTCGGCGACGGCAGAGCTGGAGATCGGCTCCTACGCAATCTCCTCGGTCACCTCGGCCACCGCTTCGGCCAATGCCTATGACGCGGTCAGCTATGGCGGCGAGAACAATCATGCCCTGCTCCAGGACAGCGGCGCCGATGTCAGCGCCGACAGCTATGTCCTCGCGCCGACCGGCGGGCTGGGCTATGCGGCCACCGTGCTCGGCGCGGCCAACGGCAATTCGGCGCAGATCCAGGGCTATTACATGGGCCCGGACCAGATCGCCGATATCGACCAGGACAATCGCGGCAGCATCACCGCCCGTGCCCGCGCCGAATCGGGTGGCGGGGCCGTGTCCGAAACCGTGACAGCCTCGGCCAATGGCAATTCGGTCTGGATGCAGAACGAGAACGGCTATGCCCATATCCAGGGCACGCAGGACAATTCCGGCACCGTGACCGCCGACGCCTACGCCCAGGCCGGCGATTTCGACATCGACCTGGTCGCGGTCTCCTCCGAAGGGGTCGGCAATTCGGCGATCATCTCGAATCTCGGCGCCGACGCCTTCATGGGCCTGGACCAGACCAATAGCGGCAATGTCACCACCCTGGCCGGCTTTGACGGCAATCAGGGCGGCACGGCCTTCGCCTCGGCGACAGCCTTCGGCAATGCCGCGACGACCTATGTCTGCTCGGAATGTGCCGCAACGGCCTATGGCAATAACAACCAGACCAATTCCGGCGCGATCACCTCGAACGTGACCGGCCGCATGACCACCGGCAGCACCCTGTCCGGCACGGCCACCGCGATCGGCAATTCAGCGACCTATCAAAGCGTTTCCCCCTATAGCGGGAACTAGCATCACCGACCTGTTGGGGGAGGTGGAGAAACCCCCGGGCCTCGTGTTGTGAGGTCCGGGGTTTTCTTTGCGTGGCGGTCTCTTTCTTCCCCACCTGCCTCCACTTCCCCCGGCCCCCGTGCCGGGGCCTGGTTGAGCCTGCATCTAAAACGCCGCCAGACCCCGGAATAAATCCGGGGAAAGCATCAGCGCATCTTTTTCTTCCCTCTCCCATTTTTCCCGGCCACCCGCTTTCGCGGGCGCAGGCTTCAGCCTGCGCAGGCAGGCTGCAGATCCGGGATCTACCGACCGGTGTGAAGCGTGAACCGCGTCCAGTCGGTCCCGGACAGCGCTGCGCGCTTCCGGGAAAAACTGTGTGTTTGGAGAAGAGGAAACACAAAACCCTCCACGGGCTTGCGCCCTGGAGCGATGAGAGGGGTGCGGGATGCACGGCGGACATCGTGTCCGATTTGAAGGTTTGGTGGTGATGCCCGAGGCATCCCGCACGCGGAGATTTACCCGGTCCCTTGCGGGACCGTCTCGAAACCTGCAGGCACGCTCCGGTCGAGCTTTTTGCCGGTGTCCCCGCAGATGGCCACGCCGGAGCCTGATGCTGTCACCCACCAGGCGCGGACGAGCTCCGCAC
>Ga0189275_100062_pt1 | contig 210558 bp, 145 predicted proteins | sample N19A6minimetaG_FD_130329 | JGI IMG/M metagenome (GOLD analysis project Ga0189275, IMG submission 130329) | Marine microbial communities from the Costa Rica Dome - N19 A6 mini metaG | ecosystem: Environmental > Aquatic > Marine > Oceanic > Photic zone | place: Costa Rica: the Eastern Pacific...
AGAAGTAACAGGTTCTGTAGCATCGATTCGAACTGAAGTATTAGAGAATATTCCGGTTTCAAGTTTTGAAAATGCACTGCAAGGTCGCTTAGCTGGTGTAAATGTGGTTGAGCCTACAGGAGAGCCGGGTGCTAGCCCGGAAATAACAATACGTGGCGGAGGTTCAATCACTGCCAGTAACGGTCCCTTATACGTTATTGATGGAGTTCCGCTTTCAAGAAACTCAGATTTACAGGTAGATATTCAATCTCAACGAGGCTCATTTCAGGCTCCAAAATCAAATGCATTTAGTTCACTAAACCCTAATGACATAGAGTCTATTGATGTATTAAAAGATGCGGCTTCTGCTGCAATTTACGGTTCTAGAGGTGCCGGAGGTGTAATTCTGGTTACTACTAAAAAAGGAAGCGCAAGACAAAATAGAGTTACTGTTAGTATGTACGGAGGTGCATCATCGGTGGTAAATAAGCCGGATATGATGAATGCAGAAGAACTGATTGCCTATACAAAAGACGCGAGAAACAACCATTATCTTCAAGAAATTGATAGAGGAAATGAGCCAGCAAATCCATCCTATAATCCTAACACAAATGCAGGACGTCCCGATGTTGCAAATTACCTTATTCCAGACCAATACGTAAACTGGAATGGAACTGATACAGATTGGCTGGATGTAGTGTTAAGTTCATCAGCTCAGCAAAATTATCACGTATCGGCAAGTGGAGGTACCGATAAAGCTACATATTTCCTTTCAGCTGGATATTTAGATCAGGAAGGAATTATTGATGGTTCATCATTCACCAGGTATAACTTCAGAGCTAATGTTACTTATGATATTACAGATAGAATTAGTGTAGGTTCTGTGACAAATGCCGCACTTTCAAATCATGACAGGCTTCCCGCAAATGCACCATATTTTGGCCAACCACCAGGCATTATTTACTCAGCGTTAGTGCATTCTCCGGTTGTCGCGCCTTATAATCCGGACGGAACTATTAATCAGCTGAATAACCAATCTTACTTAGGTGGAGGTACTACCACAGCAAGTAACCCTCTGGCAATAAGAGATTTTATATCAGAAGAGATAAAAAATAATAGACTCTATGGAAGTTTATATGGTACGATTGATATAAATGAGGACATTACTTTTAAATCCTTAGTTGGATATGATCTTGATGATTATCAATCTTCTTTTTACAGAGGAACACAGTTTTTATATAGAAACCAAACTTCCCCCCAGCCATTTGCGCAGTCAAGTGGAGCAAATGGGTTTAACTGGTTATGGGAAAACACAGTGAATTACCAGAAGCAGCTTAACGAAGATCATAAAATTGGTGCTCTTATAGGTTATACGGCACAAAAACAAACAAATGAAGTGAATCTTGTTACTGCCAATGGTTTTGTAGACGATCAGATTCCTAATATAGAAGGTGGTATTGTTACAGGAGGAGGAGTCAATGAATCAGAATGGGCGTTAGCCTCAGCGCTGGCTCGCTTAAACTATTCATATAAAGGAAAGTATCTGGGAACGGTTACCGTGAGGTCTGATCGCGCTTCTAGATTCGGAGCAGATAATCAAACAGGTGTTTTCCCATCTTTCTCTTTGGGTTGGAGGCTTACGGAAGAATCGTTCATGGAATCAATGGATATATTCAATGAAGTTAAATTGAGGGCCAGCTACGGCGTTGCAGGTAATTTTGAAATTGGAAACTATAGCTCTATTAGTTTATTGAATAGTGTAAAGTATCCGGAAGGAGGAGTGCTTTTTTCGGGATCATCGCTAGCAACACTTGGTGATAGTGAACTAACTTGGGAGACAAGTTATCAAACAAACCTGGGAATTGATTATGCCTTACTAAACGACAGGATTTACGGTAGTTTTGATTACTACAGCACCATAACAAAAGGTCTTTTGTTATCTGTAAACGTTCCTCCTTCAACTGGTTTTAATACTGTATTAACAAATATTGGTGAAGTAGAAAATAAAGGAGTTGAATTTTCAATTACATCCAGAAATTTAGTAGGTGATTTCCAATGGTCAACAGACTTTAATATTTCGGCTAACGATAATAAAGTTACCAAATTGGGACCCAACGGAGATCCAATATTAGTATCCGGAGCCGCCGGAATTAGACATATAACTCAAATCGGTTCTGCAGTAGGTAGTTATTACGGATATGTGGTAGATGGTATTTACCAAAATCAGGCAGAAATTGATGCGGATAACAACAGTGCACCAGGCGGTGATTACGATTTATTAGCTGCTGACCCAAGACCCGGAGATTTTAAATTTAAAGATGTAAACGGTGATGGAGTTGTAAATGCTGATGATCGAACAGTAATAGGCAGTTATCAGCCTGATTTCATTTACGGTATTGCGAATAGGTTTAACTTTAAAAACTTTGATCTGAACATCTTTATTCAAGGAGTTGTAGGAAGAGAAGTTCTGAACCTAACATCACGTCACTTGCTGAATGGTGAAGCAAATTTCAATGCATATGCCGTACTTAATGATAGATGGATATCAGAAAATGATCCCGGAAATGGTAAATACCCAAGAGCAGATAGAAGTACCGGGACTCATGGTAATAATAACAGGGTGTCCTCTTACCAAGTGCAGGATGGAAGTTATGTAAGCATCAAGAACGTTCAACTTGGATATAATTTACCGGTTGAAAAGCTTTCTAATTTTGCTAAAAAAGCTAGGATTTATGTTTCAGCAACAAACCTTGCAATATTTACTGATTACATAGGATTTAATCCGGAAGTAAATCTGCAATCATCAAGTAGTTTAACTCCTGGTGAAGATTATGGAGCTTATCCACTCGCTAGAACAGTACAACTGGGTATTAACCTTGAATTTTAAAAGCATATTTTTAACAGGAGACATTATGAAAAAATTAATATTAACACTGTTTATTCCGCTTTTATTTATTTCTTGCGGAGATAACTTTACAGACTTAGGACCACTTTCAGAAAGAAGCACAAATAACTTCTATCGAAACCAAACAGATTTTCAATTAGCTATTCGTGGAGCTTTGGACGGGCTTCAGGCAAATGAAACTTTTGGAGTAAATTTTGTTCTTTTCATGGAGATGAGGGCAGACAATGCAGCAAACGGTGGTGGTGCTACAGGTTTAGCAGCAAGTTTAGAGCAATTAGATACGTTTACTGATTTGCCATCCGGTGAAGAAATCGCAGATACATATGATGCAGTTTACAACGTGATTGCGGGAACAAATAACATTATTGGAAGAATAGATGGGGCGGATTTCGATAGTGAAAATGTAAGAGATCAGATCAAAGGAGAGGCATATTTTATCAGATCTTTGTTATACTATCATATGGCTGTGATATTTGGCAATGTTCCTCTTCAGCTTGAAGAAGTAACAACTCCGGATATTGAAGTAAACCAAGTAAGCGCCTCGGTAATTTACGATCAAATCGCTACTGATCTTGCAACAGCTGAAAGTTTACTTCCTGAAACCGGAAGAATTACGAAATGGGCAGCAGCAGCATTGTTGGGAAGAGTGCAATTAGCCAATGGAAACTCATCCGCAGCAGTAGCACCACTCCGAAGAGTGATAGCTTCTATGCAATATGAACTGGTTCCTGATTATGCAGACCTTTGGGGGGCGGCAAATGAGGGGAATATTGAGTCCATATTTGAGATTCAGTATATCACTGGAAATTTGGGCGAAGGAAGTTCATACACAGATAACTACACTCCGCTTGGTTTTGGAGGAGTTGGAGGAGGAGGAGCTCCACAGAATGTAACTGATGAAGTATTAGATATGTATGAAGCCGGAGATGAACGATTTGATGCAACTATAGATACATCAGATAATACCATTGAACCTTGGGTAAGAAAGTTTATCAGTAATCCTTCAGTGTCTTCTGATGGAGATAACAACTGGATGGAGCTTAGATATGCAGAGGTTTTACTTAATCTGGCTGAAGCACTTGGTGAAGGTGATGAAGCATATGACCTGATAAATGAAGTTCGTGATAGAGCTGAACTGGGAGATATTAGTGCAGCAACTCCTGGTACATTTGAAGAGAAATTACTTCAAGAACGACGAGTCGAGTTTGCCTTTGAAAATAAAAGATGGGCAGATCTGAAAAGGTTTGGTGTTGCTAAATCTGTAATGGCAACACACCTAGGAATTCCGGAAGCTCAGGTTACATTATTATATCCTATTCCACAGGGAGCAATAGATGTTTCACCAAATGAAATGACTCAGAATCCAGAACATAACTAAAAATGTAGCTTTATAAGCCGGGCATGTTACTCTAATATGCACCGGCTTATAACTCCTTATAAAAACACTATGAAAAATATTTTCACGATACTATTAGCGATTTTTGTCTTTTTAACTACATCTTTATTTGCTCAGCCAGATAGAGATAAAGATGACCGAATTCGAGTAATTGCAATATTTGCTCATCCCGATGATGGAGATGCTAAAATGGGCGGTACGGCTGCAATGTTGGCAGAAATGGGATATGCTGTAAAATTTGTAGCCATAACAAATGGCGATGCAGGTCATCACGAGGAAGGTGGAGGTATGCTCGCAAAAAGAAGACGAAAAGAAGCAGCTGAAGCAGGAAGAAGACTTGGAATTGATGAGTACAAAGTTTTGGATAATCATGACGGTGAATTATTACCTGAACTTCATATTCGCCAACAGGTAATTCGTGAAATTCGAAATTGGAATGCAGATATCGTGCTTGGATTGAGGCCTAACGATTACCATCCTGATCATAGATATGCAGGTGTTTTAGTACAAGATGCAGCATATATGGTGGTGGTGCCCAATGTAACGCCGGATACTCCTCCTTTAAAAAAGAATCCTGTGTTTCTTTTTATGGAAGATGGTTTTAAAAAGCCAAATCCGTTCAGTCATGATATCGTAATAGGTATTGATAAAACATTTGAGAAAAAAGTAGACGCTTTTGACGCTCACGAATCTCAAGTTTATGAATGGCTACCATGGGTTTCAGGAAACTTGGACAAGGTTCCTAAGGATAAAGCGAAAAGAAAAGAGTTTTTGCGACAAGGTTTCATTGGGAACCAAAATTTATCAGAAGCAAAAACCAAAGGACTCATAAAATGGTATGGAAAAGACAAAGCTAAGCAGTTCAAATATGCTGAGTCTTTCGAAGTTTGTGAGTATGGTTACCAGCCAACTGAAGAAGAAATCAGAAAACTTTTTCCGATGTTAAAAAAGAATTAACAAAATAGTAGAGTAATACAAATTTTATAAATCAAGGTCATGGAAAGAAATAGATATCTGGTCGGTTTAATTGTTCTAACGTTTTTTGTCATTTCGTTTTTAACGAACATTATTGGTCCGCTTGTCCCTCAAATAATTGAAGATTTTGAATTAAGCTTAACATTGGTAGCTATATTACCCTTTGCTTTTTTTATTGCCTATGGAGTTATGTCAATTCCTTCTGGAGTGTTGATTGAAAAATACGGCGAAAAGAAAGTAATGGTATTAGCGTTTTTAATCGCTTTTACAGGAGCCTTATTATTTGCAGTCTTCCCTCAATATTTAGTAGCGGTTATTTCTTTGTTTCTGATTGGCTCAGGTATGGCTATGTTGCAAGTAGCGATAAATCCGTTACTAAGAGTGTCTGGTGGAGAAGAGAATTTCGCTTTTAATTCAGTAATGGCTCAATTATTTTTTGGCTTAGCCTCTTTTTTAAGCCCGCTGGTATATTCTTATTTGGTGTTAAATATTGGAAATAGCGATTCTGGTTTCTTTCTGTCTTTGCTAAATGATCTGGTTCCTGAAGATCTTCCGTGGGTTTCCTTATACTGGATATTTACTATTGTTTCTTTAATAATGGTGCTTGTAATTGCAGTTTCGAACTTTCCCGAAGTTCTTAAGAACGAGGATGAGAAAGTGGGCGCCCTTGAAACACATCTGGAAATGTTGAAAAACAAGAAAGTAATACTGTTCTTTCTGGGTATCTTTGCATATGTAGGAGCTGAACAGGGAGTTGCTAATTGGATTTCAGAATTTCTTTCATCGTATCATGGCTATGATCCTCAAACAACCGGAGCTTCCGTAGTTTCATGGTTTTGGGGAATGATGACAGCGGGAACAGTTCTTGGTTTATTTCTTCTTAAAGTAATGGATAGTAAAAAAATACTAGTTGGTTTTACTTCCATGGTACTAATCTGCCTTTCAACAGCTTTATTCGGAAGTGGAGAAATTGCACTATATGCATTTCCGGCAATAGGATTTTTTATAGCTGTAATGTGGCCAATTATTTTCTCCTTGGCTCTTAACTCGGTAGCAGAACATCATGGTACTTTTTCAGGAATATTAGTAACTGGTATTGCCGGAGGAGCTGTAGTACCGTTAATAGTAGGTTCGTTGGGAGATATATTCGGTTTAAGAATAGGTATGTTATTTCTATTCATTGCTTTCGGATACATATTAAGTATAGGATTTTGGGCGAAACCTTTGGTAAGTAATAAAACAATTGATTTCGGCGGAAAAGAATAGAGGCGTTTGATTAGAGTTGAAAAATTTAAAAATACAGATTTGAAATCAAACACATTTATAGGAATTGATTTAGGAGCAACTAATATCAGGGTTGCCAGAATTGTAGATTCAGGAATCCAAACTATTCTCAGAGAACCTATTTCAGGCACTGATAATGCTGAAGTTTTGATTGAACAGATCAAAAACTTGATAGCTGGTTTGATAAATGACAACGTACAGTCTATTGGGATAGGAGTTCCAAGTGTTGTAGATGTTGAGAAAGGAATCGTATATGACGTACAGAATATTCCTTCTTGGAAAGAAGTTCCCTTAAAAGACATTCTGGAGAATACATTTAAGAAGCCTGTATATATAAATAATGATGCTAATTGTTTTGTGCTGGGCGAGAAATATTTTGGATCTGCAAAAGATTACAGTTCTGTTGTTGGATTAATTCTGGGAACAGGATTCGGATCAGGTCTTATATTTAATAACCAGTTGTACTCGGGTAATAATTGCGGAGCTGGTGAAGTGGGAATGTTACCTTATAAAGATTCTATTTTCGAACACTATTGTTCAGGACAATTTTTTGAGCTTCATAAAAGTACAAATGGTCCGGATGTTTATAAAAGAGCTCTAAACCTAGAAAAAGAAGCACTATCAATTTACGATGAGCTAGGTGTACATCTCGGAAATGCCATAAAGTCTATTGTATACGCTTATGACCCTGAGCTGATAATTTTGGGTGGTAGTGTGACAAAAGGATTCAGCTTCTTTGAAGGCGCAATGAAGAAAACTCTCAACAGTTTTGCCTATCCAAACTCTATAAAAAAACTACAAATAATAACCTCAAAACTTGATGAGGTAGCTGTTTTAGGTGCTGCCGCTCTTTCCATAGATAATCAAATTCTAAACAAATAGGACAGTAATGAAAACATCTCCTTTAAAACCTCTTAAAAAAAGTTATCTGTTAGTTGGGTTATTGTTAGCGATCTTTGGATGTAATGCACCCGAAAACTCAACATTGATACCAGTTACGGTTGAGAATAACACACCGGGAACTCCTCAATTGTTTGGTATACCTATTCCTGAAGGTGAGTTGTATTCACCGGATCGTGTTAGGGTACTAAACAGCAAAGGGAATGAAATTCCTTCACAAATAACTAAAGTTACTACTTGGAAGCCTTCGGATAATAGCATTAAATGGCTTTGGGTATTCTTTTTTACCGGAGAAGGTGATCAGTATAAAGTTGAATATGGAGATAACATTACCAATTCCCGCGATTATGATGAGACTTTAACAATAAAAAATAATCAAAGAAACAATGGCGAGGTTGAAGTAAATACAGGGCCATTGCGCTTTACAGTAAATAAAGGTGAAGGTGGTGGCTTTTTTAACTCTCCGGCCGGAAGCGGATTTATTGACAAAGTTGAGTTGGATATTGATGCGGATGGGTTTACAGATGAAGATATTATTGCCGTTGGGGAAGCTGGAAGGAGTTCATTTTTAGACCTTCTTGACGATGCGGGACTAGACAGATCAAAAGCAGTTGTACATCGTACCGTAAAAGAATTGGGTAGTGGTCCTTTACATTCAATCATTAGAGTGGAAGGAGAATATGAATACAGCAGAAAAGATAATAATAAAGCGCCTTTTACTACAAGAATTCACGCCTACGCCGGGAAAAGTTATATTAAAGTTCAACACACATTTGTATACACGGGTGAACCTGATCAACACAAAAAACAAGAAGGCGAATATGAAGCAATTGCAACAAAAAATGGAAAAATAATTGATGAGTCAAAACTTAGAAATGACCCGGGTTTTACTAAACCAAATGATAGAATTGAATCGACAGGACTTTCTCTAAAATATAATTTAAACGAAAGTAAGACAATTACGTCTGCGTATTACAATGGGAAATGGTGGGACACATCTAATAGTACAGTGGTTCAAAGTCCATTAAATGGCTCTGCATTTGTTTTTCAAACGGGGCCAAACACCTCTCAAATTCCGGAACTGGAAAATTCGTCTCCTGATGCAAGGATGGAAAATGTATTTGTCTCAAATATCAAAGTTGGGGAAAATAACGAAGTAGATGCAGAACGTGCGCCAGGATGGATAGATGTTTCAGATAATAAATGGGGAATTACAGTAGGCTTTAAAAGTTTCTTCGAGGAATACCCAAAAGAGATTACCGTAGATGGTGATTCTAATAAAATTATTGCATACATCTGGACACCAAAAGTCGAGCCAATGAGTTTCGCCAAAAAAGACGGTGAAAACGATAGTGGAATGATCGGTAACTTTGCTCAAGGTTTAGCAAAAACAACAGAAATGGTATTTAATTTTCATAAAAAAAATGCAGTAGAAGAAATTGAATCGGGGGTAAAGCGATTCATGGATAGCCCTGTTACACACGCCGCACCAGAATGGTATGCTGAAAGTGAAGCTTTTGGAAAAATGACTGAAAGTTTAGATAGGTACGCATCTTATGAAAGAGGTTTAGATTATAAGTTAAACTGGATGAAATTCAATCAGGAATGGGAGCCATGGTATGGAATGTTAAACTATGGTGATAATCTAACTTATTTTTACGGCTACGAATGGTTTCAGTGGACCAATAATGAACCCGGCAATGATTATATGTGGTGGTTACAATTTATGAGAACGGGTAACCCCATGTATTATAAAACCGCTCAGGCGGCTAGTGCGCACACCATGGATGTTGACAATATTCACTGGCCTAAAGATCCGGTTTACATTGGTGATACGAACGAATCTTTACATGCATTTCAATTTGAAGATCTCCCCAAAGGTTCTCCATATATTGGAATGGGAAGGCGTCATGCATCTCAACATTATACTTCTTTACTGAGCGCACATGTTTGGGTTCCAGGTTGGATAACTTCTTACTATTTGGATGGCAACCATAGAGGCTTGGAAGTGGCAAAAGAAACGGGTAACTATTACATAAGGCGCGTTTTTGGAGATCATGGACTAAGGGGCAGAAGGTTATACCTGTCGGTATGGAACTTAGCTGAGATTTACGATGCAACCAAGTCTGACAAATATTACAAAGAACTTGAAGACAGGGTGAATTTAATGTTGGAGCTGCAAAAACATCCTGATCAAGGAGATGAGTTGGTTATAAACCGTTATGGCTATTCTCAGGTTTATGTAACAAATGGATTGAGAAAATACTATCAATTTACAGGTAGTGAAGAAGTGAAGGATGCAGTGGTAGATCATGCTCGAAGATTAAGAGATGTACCACCATTGAATCATGACATGGAATCATATTTGTCTTCAATAAGCAGTTTAGTGTTGGGCTATGAGTATTCCGGAGAAAAAAGCTTACTAGATGAAGCAGTGGATAGAGCTCAGTATTTAAAAACAAAAGAGCTGGTTCAAGATTTTGATTCTTATGAAAACCAAAAGATTCTGGCTGATGCTTTAGAAGAAGCCAGTGGTTTTCCTAAAGATCCCGGCGCAAGACGCCCACCGATATGGCAAATAACTAATGGATTACGAATTTTTGGTTGGACTAGCATTTATAATGTACCTTATTTAGAGTACTGGATGGAAAAAGAGAACTATCCGTCGGAAAATTAACTCTGAATAAAAATTATATGAATTCATTTGGTAAAAGAGCAGGATTACTTGGTGGGTTGCTGGTTTTTGGAGTTATGCTTTTTCTTCCGGTACCCGAAGGGCTTTCTGATGCGGCGTGGAATACAGCAGCGGTAACGGTATTGATGGGAATCTGGTGGATAACTGAAGCTATTCCTATTTCTGCTACGGCATTATTGCCTATTGTATTATTTCCGGTTCTAGGCGTATTTAGTATTTCTGATGCAACAACTCCATATGCAAATCCTTTGATATTTCTATTCATGGGGGGCTTTGTAATTGCTCTGGCTATGGAAAAGTGGAACCTGCATAAAAGGGTTGCTATTTCTATTGTAAATTTTGTAGGAATTAAACCATCATCAATCATTATCGGTTTTACTATTTCGGCTGCATTTCTAAGCATGTGGGTAAGTAACACGGCAACAGCTATAATGATGCTTCCTATCGCAATGTCAATATTAGAGTTACTTGATAAGAAGGGAAAAATTAATTTTGAAATTGTTCTTGTACTAACCATTGCATATGCCTGTAATATTGGAGGTATGGGAACATTAATTGGGACTCCGCCTAATGCATTATTAGCAGGATTTGTATTAGAAAATTATGGAATAGAAATAAGTTTTTTAGATTGGATGATTGTGGGTGTTCCAATTATGTTAATTTCTCTTCCATTGATGTATGTGGTACTTACAAAATTTGTTTATCCTATTAAAATTAAAGAATTACCTGGTGGTAAAGAGTTGATACAATCTCAAATGCAGAAGCTCGGTTCTATTTCAAACCAAGAAAAGAAAGTCGCAGTAGTATTTGTTTCTGCAGCTTTACTCTGGATGTTTAGACCACTGCTTTCAGATCTTATTCCAGGTTTATCTGATGCGGGAATAGCAATTGCCGCAGCTGTAGCTTTCTTTATGATACCGGCTAATACATCGGAAGATAATTTCCTGCTAAAATGGTCAGATACTAAAAAATTACCATGGGGTGTTTTAATACTTTTCGGTGGAGGTTTGTCTATGGCTTCTGCAATTAGCAGCACTGGATTAGCTTCTTGGATTGGTTCTGGAATTGGTAGCTTGAACGCTTGGCCAATTTTGGTAATTGTGATAATTGTAATTGCTCTGATCGTATTCTTAACCGAGATGACCAGCAACACGGCGTCTACTGCGGCTTTCTTACCAATACTTGCTTCTGTAGCTATTGGTTTAGGGGAAAACCCATTCCTCCTTGCTATACCAACAGTGTTAGGAGCGAGTTGCGCATTTATGCTTCCCGTTGCCACTCCCCCAAATGCAATTGTTTATGGAAGCGGAAAAATCAGTATCCCCGAAATGTCTAAAGCAGGTTTATGGCTTAATATCATGTTCATACTTCTGCTGTCAATCGCCTCACTAACTTTGATAAGTTGGGTTTTTGGAATAGAAGTTGGCGTACTTCCTGAATGGGCTATTTAACGTTCAAGGCAAATTAAAACTAGAAGTGAACCACAAGAAAAGCAGAATAAATACAATGCCTGTTATAAAAACAGCGGTGTAGATCTTATTCCAGTTGGTGGTTGAATTTTCTTCTTTCATGATGCATGATAGGGATTGAGGATTACAATTTCTCTAAAATTTTGAAACTCTCGACTCCTTTATTTAAGAGCAGATCCAGAACAGAGCAACCTTCTACAAATCCGGTATAAGCCTGCCCATAAACCGGATGCTTTTCAAGAGCTACTTGAGCTTGCTTAGTTTGACGTTGGTAGTTTTTGGATTGATGCTCCAGATACAAAACATCAGCATTTAAATTAGAGCCGGCTTCATCAGGAAAAGTAGAATAGCCTTCAACCTCACTAGCTAGTTGGTAATCAATCTCAATTTCCAAATAGCGAAGTAATCGCTCAAAAAAGTAAAGATTGAATTCCATCAAATATTCACAATCGAAAGCTTGTTGAATGTCATGATACAGTTCATCCTCAAAGTGATCGAAATACGTAGCGTTTTTATAATTATGAAGAATAGCATTCCAAAACGGATCAAACCATAATTGATCATGGTCTAGCCGAACATCATTTATGGCTTTTTTTCGATCTTCAGAAACAATCGGCAGATTTATCCATTGAGAATCTTCCTCATTTCGAATCTCAGCACGATGCGTTCTTCCTTTACGAGACCATTTTTCAATATCTGTAAAGATTACCCGATCAGCTTTCAGCATGGAAGTCAGGTCATATAGATTTGGAGCAAATTGAGGTGTGAGTAAGGCTAAAGCCAATTATGAATGTTGAATTATGAATGTTGAATTAAGAAAATACCACATTCATAATTCAAAATTAAGCATTCAAAATTTCTTATCTTTAGAGTTCAGAAATTAAAAAATTCATCAAAATTTTATTTAAAAATGAGCGTTCGCGTACGTTTTGCTCCATCACCCACAGGATTTCTTCACATTGGCGGACTCCGCACGGCATTATATAATTATTTATTTGCCAAACATCATGGCGGAACTTTTGTTCTGAGAATTGAAGATACCGATCAATCTCGTTATGTAGAAGATGCCGAACAAGATATTATCGATTCTTTGGAATGGGCAGGAATGACGATTGATGAAGGTCCGACCAATCCCGGAGAAGTTGGTCCGTATCGACAGAGTGAGCGCAAAGAAATGTATCACAAATATGCAAAGCAGTTGATTGAAAGCGGTCATGCATATTACGCTTTTGATACTACCGAAGAGATTGATCAGATGCGTGAGCGTTTAAAAGCTTCCGGAAACCCATCTCCGAGCTACGATTCTATCACTCGTCAGTCGATGAAAAACAGTTTAACGCTTCCTCAGGATGAAGTAGAGAAAAAACTGGCTAATGGCGATGAATATGTGATCCGTTTGAAAGTGCCTCGACGTGAAACTGTGAAATTCGAAGATCTGATTCGCGGAATCGTTTCTTTTGAAACTGCCGGATTAGATGATCAGGTTTTGATGAAGTCGGACGGAATGCCGACGTATCATTTAGCAAATGTAGTTGATGATCACACGATGAATATTACACATGTAATCCGCGGAGAAGAATGGTTAAGCTCTGCTCCAAAACACATGTTGTTATACAATGCTTTTGGCTGGGAACCACCAACGATGGCACATCTTCCTTTGATTATGAGTCCGAGTGGAGGGAAGCTTTCCAAGAGAAAAGCGGAGAGCGAAGGAATCCCGGTGAATACCAAAGATTACATTTCAGGAAATTATGAGCCGGAAGCGTTAATTAACTTTTTAGCATATTTGGGATGGAGTCCGGGCGACGATTCTGAAATCCACGATATGAAAGAGCTATGTGAGTTGTTTACGCTTGATCGAGTGAGTAAAGGCGGTGCAGTATTCAATTATAAAAAATTGATGTGGTACAACGAGCATTACATTCGCGAGACTTCTGTTGCTGACTTGCTTCCAAGAGTCAAAGAATTAGCAGAAAACGCAGGTTTTGATACAAAGGACGACGAATATTTAGAAACTGTAGTAGGTTTATTACACGAACGTGTTTCTAAAGTTGATGAATTTGTAGAAATGGGATCGTTCTTCTTTGAAGCTCCGAATGAATACGATGAAAAAGCTCTCAAAAAATGGAAAGATGACAGTGCCGGATTGGTGACTTCTTACAAAGCAAAAGTTGAAGCATTATCTGAAGGTGAGTTTGAAGCAACTATTTTAAAGTCAAAGTTGGAAGAAACTATCAATGAGCACGAAGTTGGTTTCGGAAAGCTGATGATGCCACTTCGTATTGCAGTAACCGGACAAGGATTTGGTCCCGATTTGTTTGCTTCTTTAGAGCTTCTTGGAAAAGAAGAAGTCTTAAATAGGATTGATGTTGCATTGGACACTTTATAAATCTTTTTTTGTAGCAAAAAATTTACTTGGCGTAATTATACTTGTAAGTTATTTATTTATAATATATATAGTGGTGTAAATAATAGTGACTCCAAAAAGTAAGTGCCATGAAAAAATCATATAAAGCTTTTAAATACCGCATAAAAAGCAGGTGCTTTTATTCACCTCTGTTAGTCTTGACTACGTTGATCTTTCTTTCTTGCACGCAATATGAAGCGCATCCAATTACAATGGAAGAATCGTATTCATTAGAAGAAGGTGCTTGTGGTAACATTAATTTGAGCGAAAGATTAGGAGAAGACTTTGAAGAAGCATTACAGAAATATGAAGCAGAAAAAAGAGAATTTTATTTAAGTTTTTGTCCGGATGAAAATCCTTGTAATGAAATCAGAGTTGAATTTGTAGATCTAGAAATTTTTGATTCAAATGGAAAAAGTCCTGAAGTTACTTTTAAAGGCATCAAAATTTTAGACAAAGATTCTGGTAATATGCTCCAGAGCGTAAGTGATGCGATTTCCTCAAATGGATACCATTATACAATTAGTTGGTGCCCTGATTAGATTAGTTCAAAAGAGGAACAGCTTTCAATCACGAGTAGAATCTAGTTTTTCTAACCTCAAAGCTTAGGATGACGGATAAAAAAAGGCTTCCGATCATCGATCGAAAGCCATTCTATTATTCAAAAACTAAAAAAGCTTAATTACTTCTTCTTAGAAACAACGCCCCCTTTCTGGCTGTCCACTTTTACGGTGTAGTTATTTCCCCCGCTGATAATCCAGCGAACGGTTACAGAACTCATTCCGGGAATATTTGCAACTTCTATACGCTCAGGTCGATTTTTTTGTTCAGTGGTTTGGTTCAAATCGCGATTATTTACAATCATTCCGGCTTCAACAGTTGCTCCCTCAATGCTAATAATATCCGGAGGCATAATGTTGTTATTTACATCAATACTGGCGTGAGTGGGCATCAATCTACTGTTGGTAACCACTGCAGTAACTTCCCTTAAACCACCTCCAAGATTTTTTTCAGATATCTCGTCAATAGTTAGTTTTGGAGTGTGATACGCATGATAAATCGTAAACGCCATATTTCTATGAGCTCCTTGTTCCAGCAAGAATCCGGGATGTGCACGACCGAAGTTCTTCTTGAATCCTCCGATCTCAATTTTTCCATATTGAGGATGATCGTATTCCGTCCATTCCTGCATAGCATCACCAAACAATAAATACTTATTGAATTCATACGAGTCAGTAGCTGAGCGATCATTACTTTGGAACATTTCGTAGCTGGTCCAAAGCTCGTTAGAATAAGTAAATACTCCACGTACGCCGTAGAACCAATCTAATTCTCCGCCAAAAACATCATAGAGATCGTCATAGACAACCAGGTAACGATATCCGGGAATAAGTCGCTCACCCATTTCACCGATGGCATCATAAACCTGAACATCTTGGCGATTATAGGTGCTGATGTCTTCTGCAACTCCGGGGCCACGAAGAATCATTCCACCTGAATTATGATAACTTTGAGCTGCGGCAATATTTGGTCGCTCCATTACAAAATCCATAACGGCACGTGTTTCCGGTAATGAAAATGGATATTTATGTGCTCCACCCTGAATATGATTTGGTTGCCAGTTCCATCCCCAATCGCGATTAGGATCGTAATAACCAACTCTATCTTCGTTTATTCTGCCATCATTGTCGTTATCAATGCCCTCAGAGCCAAGATATTCGTAATCACCGAATTCATCATCAGGAACACGAACCATCATGTTCGGATAAGTAGGATGAGCTCTGAAATTTCCACGAGGGTTTTTACGACGCATTTGAGTGATGCTTCCGTTACCATCCAGATCATCCGGTTGATCTTCATCCACAAGACCATCACCATCATCATCAATTGGTTTCAAGCCTGATCGAGGGGAACTACCTGTATTGGGTTCCGTCATGTAATGCTCACGCGCATCAGGATTTATTGTAGGTAGGATGTAGAATGTTTTGTCGTTCAATAACTCAGTTATAAATTTCACATCACCAAAAGACTCGGTTAAATACCAAGCGGTGTACATCGCCATTTCAGTTCCCTGAATTTCATTGGAATGGATATTTCCATCGATATAAATAGCAGGTTTACGATCAGGATTTCCATTCTTGAAATTTGAAACTGTCAGCATCCAGATGTCTTTACCCTCGTAAGATTTTCCAATAGAAGTTCTCTTGGCAAGATCAGGATATGCTTTCGCGATACGCTCTGTTAGTTCACTAATGCCTTTATAATTGTAATAGTGATTCCAAGTTGCTTCAACTTTAGGATTTGATGGAGTTCCGGCAGCCGGAAATACACCGTCTGTAAGTTGAGCTTTTGCTGGATTTACAGAGAACATCAATCCAAGAACAAAAGCAGTAAGTAGGGTATGTCTAAATTTTTTCATGATTCTGTTACTTAATGGTTTGTTCTTTAGTTGAAAAGCCGGTCATAGGTGAGCCGGATGTTATGGTAACTTTACCCGAACCTTGAACCAACCATGTTTTGGTTACAGATCCATCAGCAGGAATTGTTCGGTCAAAATCCTGAACACTACCACTTATGAGGTTCATATTTTTGTCTAGTTTGATTTGCGTCATCACCCGACGAACCCAGTTATTTCTTTGTCCAAGTTCTGATGCAGTTGGAAAACCTCCACCATTGTAAACATCAACGGTAATTCGGGTAAGGTTTTTACCGGCTTTTTCTGTTTTGAAATTTACGAGCTCTACACTTGGCTTCATCTCTGCAATTTTGAGGATGAAATCTGCGTGACTTTGAGCTAACGAGTCAAGCATATCGACAGGAGGAGTCATCATAGTAAATGGTTTAAATCCTCCTACTTCTACTTTTTGATTTGGGAAATCCGGATGATCTATTTCCGTCCAATCAACAAAAACATCTTGGTTTTCCATTTCAGCCCAGGCTAGATATTTAACGTGATCATTGTCGAATTTCTGCGCTTTTCCGTCTTCGTCGTTTACTTCTGGAGTCCACCAACCCGGAGTGCTGAAACTAAATCGACCATAATGGTAGTAAGCCCATTGAAAGAGGTCTCCTTGTTGAGGAGAACCGGATGGAGCTTTACCCAAATTAGTAGTTTCATTATAAAGTTCAGAAACCATTTTATTAACAGTGATATCATCGGATAACCACCCAGAAACTACTCTTTTTGAAGCAGCGCCTCTGTTAAACTTAAGCGGATCAGACAGATTATTAGCCGGTCCAAATGAAATAACAGCGAAAGTATTTCGTGCTTCTTCAAACAGAAAATCTAGAACTCCACGAGTTTCATTTTCTGATACAGGATTTTCACTGGAGCCAGATTTGAAGTAAGGAAAGTCGTAAGAGAAATTCTGATTTATATTTACTCCTCCTTCGCCATCTTCGTTAAACTTACCGTCTTTGTCGTTATCAAGACCTTCAGTAAATAACTTGTAAGAGCCTTTTTCGCCTTTATCTGTATTTGCTTTAACTATTACTCTAGGATCATCTTTGTGCATAATCCAATTTCCGGTTTTATCTTCGATTCGCATTACTGTGATTAGATCATCTCCATTCAGATCATCAAAACCGTCTTCGTCATAGAGCCCATCTCTGTCAGCATCTGTAGATTTTGAATTACCATCTCTTTCATATTTTAGATCTGCAAAATATTGAGCAGAAGCATCAGGATTGATCTGAGGGAAAACGTAGAAAGTTGTTGATGCTAAAAGTGCTTTAGTTTCCTCTGAATTTGCAGTAGATAAAAGTTGCTCTGCAAAGCGAAGTGTGAGTTCAGTACCTAACACATGGGATGCTTTTGCGCCACCAATTACAGCAATTCCGGGATGGTTTTTCACATCTCCTGAGCCGATAGTTAATAACCAAACATCATTGCCATCTTTTGTTTTAGCAACAGATTGTAATTTTGTAAGATTTTTATGAGCGTTGCTTAACGCTTTCATTTTTGAAGTAAGCTCCGAGTGGGAACTATAATTTTGAGCCATTACAGAAGCAGGAATAAATAGTAATCCCGCCAGCATGCAACAACTCAATACACTGACTAGTTTTTTCATAGTGAAGACTTAAAATTTGAAATGTGGATAAAAGTCTTTACTTAGAAGAGCATTTCAAAATTACAGCTGTAAAAAGATTATAAGTAGACTGAAAAATTGATACTTCACAATCACAATAAGCACAAATGGCAATTAAGTGTGATATCTTTTATCGTTACTAACTCTTATAAATATTTAAGCAGACAAAATTTATGAAGAAATATATTCTGGGATTACTGTTGGTTTTGGTAAGCTGTACTTCAGTAGAAAAAGTAGCTGAAAGAGAAGTTTCAGGTGGTGAGGCCAAATATCTGGGAAAAACAGAGCAACTAGCACAGATTTTTGAAGATTCAGATACATTCAGAAAAACAATTACGGGTTTTATGCTTTATGACCCCGAGGGTGATTCTACCATCTATGCTGAAAATGAAAACAAGTATATGATCCCGGCTTCCAATACAAAGTTGTTTACTTACTATGCAGGATTAAATGTACTTGGAGAAAGAATTCCGGGCTTAAAATATGTGATAAAAGGAGACTCGCTCATTTTTTGGGGAACAGGAGATCCTTCTTTTCTTCATCCTGATTTTGGGACAGATGATGTATATGATTTCCTGAGTTCATTTGATGGTGATTTATATTTTTCTGACAGCAATTTTAATGACGAGAATCTAGGTCCCGGATGGTCATGGGCTGATTATAACTCATACTATTCCGCAGAGAAGAGTCCATTTCCTATTTATGGAAATGTTGCACGTATAACTATCGAACATGTTGAAGAATATCATATTGCAAAAGAAAACGGTCGATATTTAATCAACCCAAAAGTATTCAATAAATTTATAGATGATGGTAAACTAAGCGAAGAAGGTCGGTTCGTTTTGGATAGAGATCGAGTTGGTAATGAATTTGAGTATGAATTTACTTCTGACACTTCCAGATACGAAACAGATAAACCGTTTCATTATTCTTCGAAATTGGTTGTTGAGTTGCTTTCGGATACTTTAAAAAGGGAAATCGGATATTTGCCGGAAGCAAACCTTCCTGCTAACCATGAACTGATTTATAGCATGTACTCCGATTCACTATATAAAAAAATGCTTCTTCCCAGCGATAATTTATTAGCAGAACAGATTATGCTGATGATCTCAGGAGTTGTTGGAGAAGAATTGAACAGTTCGTCAGGAATCAGATATGTAAAAGATAATTTCCTTAACGACCTGCCTGATGAAGCTAACTGGAGAGATGGCTCAGGTTTATCCAGATATAATCTGTTCACTCCAAGAAGCATGGTTGCTTTGTTAGATAAGATTGATCAAAAAGTGGAAGAAACTCAGCTTTTAGATGCTCTTCCTCAAGGTGGTAAACAAGGTACGATCAGAAGATTGTACGCGAATAAAGATGGAGGATCACCTTATGTATTTGCCAAAACCGGAACACTAAGTAACAATCACTGCCTGAGTGGTTATGTGATCACAAAAACCGGCAAAAAACTCATTTTCAGTTTCATGAATAACAATTATGTGATTTCGACCAGAGAAGTTCAGGCACAGATGGACGAAATTTTGTGGTTTATTTATCAGAATTACTAAGCATTTTCTGTTTTAGCATCTTTCAGCATTCTCAGCTTAATCTTGAATATTCCAAATATCACTGTCATAAACGGGCTAATTAAATTGAAGAAAGCAAACGGTAAATAAGCAAAGGTGCTAACACCCAGAACGGTTGAATGGTAGGCTCCGCAGGTGTTCCATGGAATAAGTGCTGATGTAACAGTTCCGGAGTCTTCTAACGTTCGGCTCAAGTTTTCAGGGGCAAGTCCCTTTTCTTTATAAATATCAGCATACATTCTTCCTGGTACAACAATAGCTAAATATTGATCAGATGCTGTTACGTTAAAGAACACGCACGTTCCGGCGGTTGTAGCAATTAGAGCGCCGGCAGAATTAATACCCCGAATCACGCCTTCCGCAATTCTCTTTAACATTCCACTACGTTCCATTACTCCACCAAAAATCATCGCAGACAAGATTAACCAGACCGTACCCAGCATGCCGTACATTCCTCCGGATGTAAGCAGGTCGTCAACTATAGGGTTATCAGTTGCAATGCTAATACTTCCATACATTGAAGTCATAATTCCTACGAATCCTTTTTCCCAAACTCCATCTCCATATTGAGCAACTCCTTGCACTAAATCCGGTTGAAAGATTAAAGCGAATACAGCTCCTAATAATGCGCCAATTGTAATTGCCGGAATAGCAGGCATTTTCTTGGAAATCAATATCACCATTATAACAGGTACAATAAATAAAAAGAAATTGATGTCGAATTTGCTGTCTATGGCATCTAAAATGACCTGAGTTTCTACAATTTCAGCTGAGCCTCCTTTTACGAATCCAAGTATCAAAAATATAACCAAAGAAATAGTAATGGAAGGAATTGTGGTATAAGCCATGTAACGAATGTGCGTAAAAAGATCAGTACCGGCCATTGCCGGTGCTAAGTTGGTAGTATCAGAAAGCGGAGACATTTTATCACCAAAATAAGCACCTGAAATAATTGCACCTGCAACCATTCCAAGGGGTAATCCGAGCGCACGCCCAATTCCAACTAACGCGATTCCTACTGTTGCAGAGGTAGTCCAGGAAGATCCTGTAGCAATAGAAACAATTGAGCATACAATACACGCAGCTACAAGAAAAATTGTCGGGTTCAAAATCTGTAATCCATAATAGATCATAGCAGGCACAATACCGCTAAGCAACCAGGTTCCGGCAAGTGTTCCAATCAAAAGAAGAATAATCATGGAAGACATAGCTGAGCTGATGCTGTCAACAATCCCTTGGCGTATTTCTGACCACTTAATGCCCAAAGTTAGAGCTACTAAAGAAGCTACACCGGCTGAAAGCATCAGTATTATTTGATTGGAACCATCAAGAGAGGCATCTCCATAAATGCGTACATTTATAAACAGCGCAATAATTAGAAAAATAATTGGAATAAAAGACTGGAATAATGTTGGTCTATCGTATTTGTATGTCATGCTAGGCTATCAAAATTGTTCTGTATTTGGATAAACTTTAAACAGGTTTGAATAAACGCTGTTTTTTAAATAAAAACCAGTTTAAAAGAATTTTGTATGACTTAATACTTTTTTTTTAGATAATAAGTTGTAACCAAAACTTTTGGTTGAACTTAATTTATTGATAAGATGAAATATCTTGGAACAGCTTCGCTATTATTTCTTTTTCTGGCATGCAATGCATTCGAAAATGAAAACCCGGAATTATTAGCTATTCAAGGAACTTGGGAACTGGAACGCTTTAATGGAGGTATTGGAGGTTGGACAACGGATATGGATACCGCAGGCTATACCGTTTCGTTGAAAATTTCTGGAACAAAAGGAGTTTGGTTAGTTGATGACGAAGTTGAAACTAAATACAATATTAGTTCAGCAACAGATAATGACAATTTGTTAAAGTTTACTTCATATGAACGCAACACAGAACAAATTAATATTCCTAGATATTTACGAAGCATTCAAGAAAACCAGATTGTAATCATTGATGATTGTTTCGACTGTTTTCTATATACATTCATTAGAAAGAAAAACTAAAGGTGTTTTCGTCTATAATTTCATTCGACTTTAGTTTATATCTGCGTTCTATAAATTGAGCATTCCCATCATAATCGATTAATAGAAGCGTAGAGCATAAAGTGCCATAGTTTTCAGTTTTTATAAAAACGGATGAAATGGCTTTTTCCCACTCATATGGAATTCCCGTTGACGGAAGCTCACTGTCAGGCGCTCGTTCTGAATTTCTTAAAATGTTGAATAACTCTTCTTTATCAAATTCTTTATTTGATGTAATCCGTTCAAGTTCTGTTTTTGCATAATCCAATTTTGGCCATGATGTATCAAGCAAAGCATTGCTAACCCCATGAATACCATGGGTAATCTCAGTTCTTTGATGGTTTTCATTTGAATAATGAAATAGTGAATCTGTTTCGCCAACTAATAAATTGTAACCATTATAGTGCTTTGTAGAGGAATCAAGACTTTCCAAATACTCATTAGCTGATATATTCGATTTCAAGTAATCTAAAACCAATGTCCCTCGAGTTGGAGCATTACTTTTTATGTTTGAGGGATCTCTGAAATTAGTAAGAGCACCCCACTTACCGGTTTTTGAGATTCCCATCCATGTTCCGTTTGCTTGTAAATCTTTTCCGGCAAGTATATGAGGGTAATCTTCGGGTTTCCAAAATTGTGCAACACGAGTAGGTCTTTTATAAAACTCATCTCTATTAGCGGCTACAATTAATTTGTAAGAAGGATGATTTTTATATGAAAATACAATTAAGCACATAAAATTGGGAAAAATTTGGTTTTATAAATCGGATGAATCTAAGCATATTCCTGTAACCATTTCGAAATTTTGCGTATAGCATAAAATGTTTTCAAAATCTAACAATCACTTTAGGGATATAATAATACTAGTTACAGGATGCCTTGGGGCATTTTGGTTTTTTTACAGCTATCCAAGTTTAGATCCTGTTTCATCTATTGAAAACAATGTCTCAAAAGAAGAAGTATTAGCTAAAAGTGATTCTGTTATCAAATCATGGAATATTTATCCCGGAAATATTTTACCAAATTTAGAACTGCAATCTTACCGAGGAATTGTCGATTCCCTTCAGCATAAGCTAGGCAAAGAAGGACTATTAGAATTGATGAGAGATGAGAAAACTAAAGAATTCCCGCTCTTCTTTTGGAGAATAAATAATTATTTGGAGAGTAACTATTATAGTGGTAAAAAACAGGTTTCTAGAGTTTTAGTGACCCCGAAAGGAGAAATTGTTTCATATTCGATGGATAGTGAAATGGTTAAAGAGGTTCAGCCATATAATATCAATGTTATCAAACAGTCATTAGGACTGAATTTTGAAACATCAGTAGAAAATCGAGCGTTACAAGACTCTTTACTCACAGAGTTATTAAGCTTTCAAGCAGGGCAGGAAGAAGATTATAGAAGCTATTCCAGAATTCAAAAGTTCACTCAATTACTTGGAGGGTCTAATCCTGATAATGGAGATGTTTTTACTCAAAGTAGTATTTGGGACGGAGTTTCCGAGTATTTAGAAGATAGTTATTGGAAAAGATACTCCTTCTCAAAAGATTCTATGGAGTACCAACAGGATCAGGGTATCCGATTTGTACGATTATACTTAACAGCAAAAGACTCGGTGTTGGGTTTTCTTCCAAATCTACATGTAGATCTGTTACCGGCTGGCGGGATAAAAGCAATCTCATTTAACTTCAAAGATTCCGATATCCCTTCGAGACCTTACTCTGGTATTACAGATGTACTTATTCAATTCACTTTTCTTTGCTTGGGAATTTGGTTGATCTCCATTTTTTATCTTAGAATTAAAGCCAAAGCAATTGATACTCAACCCGCATTCGTTATTTCTGTGCTTGCGGGGTTTATGTTCTCGGCTATTCAAGTACTTAGATTTGCAAATGAAATAGAGTTCAATGTTGATACTTTTCAAAGCATATCTTTAGCTGACAGACTTTTTGTTATAGGAATTCTTGGAGCAATTTCGGCAGTTTTATTTTTCGTATTAACATCTATCAGTGATTCTGTAACTCGTCAACATTGGCCTGAAAAACTAAAGGCGTGGGATCTAGCAAGAAGAGGATATTTTAAAAACAAACCGGTTGGAAGGTCGTTCATTTTGGCAATTGGAAATGCCGGAATACTGGTTGGGCTTTGGGCGATCTTAATGCAAATTATTCCCGAAACACATATTACTGCTGATGTAGAACTTAAATCAGAATATTTTGCTTTTCCATCCATTGCAGTATTACTTGAAGATCTTTTAGGCAGTTTATTAGTGGTAATATCTGTGCTAATGATCATTGGCAATCAGCTTTATGCAATTACCAAGCAAAAATGGACGATACCAATATTAAGTGGATTTATTTTTGCTTTGTTGATGGAGTTTTTTGTTTCTCTGGATGTACACCCATTTAATTACTCTCTATTAATAAATGCAGTAATAGGCGTTGTGTTTGGTATTTTTTATGTACGATACGGGTTCCTTACAATGGTGCTTACGCTATTTCTTTTTGCCGGAATATTTACAACAAGAGCCGGCTGGGTGCTTGAAAATTCACCGGATGCCAATCTGTTTTACCTCTTTTCTATAGTAACAGTTGGTATGCTAATTCTAGGCTTCTATTTTGTAATCTATGGAAGTGAGAAAAAGCACCTCCCTGATTATGTTCCAAGCTATATTGAAGATCAAGCGAAAGAACAACGCTTGGATCAAGAACTGGAAATTGCCCAAGCTGTTCAAAAAACGTTTCTTCCTTCAAGGGTAGAACAACTTCCGGGCATTGATATAGCTGGGATTTGTGAGCCGGCTCAAGAAACCGGTGGAGATTATTACGACATGATATCTCTGGGAAAGAATAGAATGGCAATTGCAATTGGAGATGTAAGTGGAAAAGGAATTCAAGCCGCTTTTTATATGACTTTCGTTAAAGGTGTTCTGCATAGTTTAAGTGCACTTATTTTATCTCCGCTCGAATTACTAAATCAACTTAACAGGCTATTTAAAGAGAATGCAACCCGCGGTACATTTGTATCAATGATTTATGGAATTCTAGAGGCTGATAAAAGAGAATTTACGTTTGCACGCGCCGGTCATAATCCAATGTTAGTTGTTAGAGCTAATGGAGATGCAGAATGGTTGATGTCAAAAGGTATCGGAATTGGAGTTACAAGCAGTATGTTATTTCTGAGAGGAACGGAAGAAACTTCGTTAAAATTAAAAGAGGGAGACGTTGCAATTCTATATACTGATGGTATAACTGAGATGATGAATATCAGCAATCAGTTTTATGGCGAAGATCGGCTTGAAAAAGTAGTGAAAGGTGTGCGTAAAGGAGTTTCAAGCAACATTTTGAATATAATAATTAATGACGTAAAAGAGTTTAAAGGAGTAGCAAAACAGCACGATGATATGACTCTTGTTGTTATAAAAGCTGATGCATCAGTAAACAAATAGTTTTGTATATTCCTTTATGAAAATTTCACTAGTAATACGTTCGATTTTAATAGCAATTTTGTGCTCTACGTTTGTCTATTCACAAGAATCAGATATTGACTCAGGAGTAAACTGGCAATCGTTGGAAGCGGCTCAAAAAGAAGCTAAGGAAACAGGAAAAAAAGTACTCATCTTTGGATATGCTGATTGGTGTGGTTACTGCAGAAAAATGAGAAAAGAGACGTATCCTGAAGACAAAGTTCAAGAATCGCTGGAAAAAGATTATATACCTGTCCAGATAAATGGTGAGTCTGAAGAAGAAATTGTTTTTAACGGTAAAAAATACAAATCGTACGAGTTAGCTCAATATTTACGGTTAACCTCTTATCCAACTCATTATTTCTTGAATTCGGAAGGTAAAATTATTGGCGCCCAACCGGGGTTTCTGCCTGCTGATGTGTTTTCACCATTGATGAACTATGTTTCGGAGGATTTATTCGGAGAGGTTAGTTTTCTGGATTACATGGAGAAAAAAGGGATTAAGTTAGAACAAGATCAAAAGTAAAGTATGGGACTTTCTCAGTCTGTTGAGGATTATTTAAAAGCAATCTATTTGTTAGAAATTGATGGTGAGGCAGCAACCACTAATAATATTGCTGATGCTTTGTCAGTATCTTCGGCATCTGTTACAAATATGTTTAAAAAGCTCGCCAAGCTTAAGCTTATCAATCATAAATCATATCGCGGAGCGGAACTTACAAAGGCAGGAGAAAAGATTGCTCTTGAAGTTATTCGACATCATAGATTGCTGGAACTTTACTTAAAAGAAATGATGGGCTATTCGTGGGATCAGGTTCATGATGAAGCAGAAAAATTAGAGCATCATATTTCAGAACAGTTTGAGGATAAAATTGCAGAACTTCTTAATGATCCAACCCATGACCCGCACGGTGATCCCATTCCTTCCAAAGATGGTGTAGTTCCGGAAATGGCTTCATTGGCTCTAACTGATGCTGAAGAAAATCAATCTTATCTGGTGGGAAGAGTTAAAGACCAAGATCCTGAACTCCTCAGATATCTTGAAAAAAGTGGAATTATACCAGGCGTAAAAGTAACTATTCTGGAAAAAGCTCCATTTGATGGTCCTGTCAAAATACAGCTTGAAGATCAGGAAACTACGATTGGTAACTCTGTTGCCAAAGATGTGTTCTTAGTAGAGTAAATTCTCCGAAAACTCAATTTGTGAGTTTACTCTTTTCAAAACCAGATAGTGTAAGCCAAATCCTTTCTCAAACCAAAGGCAGCAATCAAGACAGGTAAATACTGCAGGTAATTTTAGATACATCCAAATGGGATGCAGGTTGATTGTTTTCAGTTCTTGTTGTACTAATCAAAGTAGATTTTAGTAATAAAAAAGTATATTTTTAGTCATGGCTAAAAATATAATTAATGTTAGTATGAAATTTGTTTTAATCGCATTAACAGGAATGCTAAGTATAACTTCCTTTAATCTTCAGGCTCAGAAAAGTAAAATTTCAGGGATTGTAACTCATCAGAAAAAACCAGTTGAGTTTGTAAATGTATTCATTAAGGGGGCTGATAAAGGAGCAATAACTGATCAGTTAGGAAAGTTTGAAATAGGGAATGTGTCAGTGGGAAAGTACACGATAAGGGTTTCATATGTTGGTTTTAAAACGTACGAAGAAGAGGTCGTCATTGAAGCAGGAAAGGACAAAGTCTTTAATGTGCAACTTGAGGCTGATAATGTATACGGCGAAGAAATTGTTGTTACAGGAACCATGCGTAAAACCTACGTTAAAGATTCACCGGTTAAAGTTAATCTGATCAAATCGGAGCAACTTCAGCAGGGAAAAACCAGCTCCAACATTATGGACCTAATCGGAAGTATAAATGGCGTTTCAACACAATTGAATTGCGGAGTTTGTGGAACAAATGCAATTCGCATAAATGGTGTAGAAGGTCCGAATACAGCAGTATTGATTGACGGAATGCCAATTATGGGTGCTTTGGCTTCGGTATATGGATTAAACGGAATTAGCCCGTCAATTATTGATCGAGTGGAGGTAATTAAGGGGCCGCAATCAACTCTCTATGGAACACAGGCGTTGGGAGGTGTAGTCAATATCATAACCAAAAATCCTGAAACCACTCCTACATTTTCAGCTGATATTTACTCAAAGAATACATTGGAAAGCAATGTAAATGTAGCATATTCTCCTCGTACAAACAGATTTGAAGGTTTTGTAAGTGGAAGTTTGGTTCGACTTGAAAACTACATTGATAACAACGGCGATAGTTTTAACGACTTAGTAAAGCAAACCAGATTTGCTCTGTTCAGTAAAGGGACTTTTATGGATAAAAGGGATAACCCCAGATTGAATGTGGCAGCTAAAATCTACTCAGAAAACCGAACCGGTGGTTTGGAAGAATTTTCAGATAAGCAGCGAGGCTCTGAGCAAGTTTATGGAGAGTCAATTTATACAAATCGGGTTGAGTTACTTGCAGATTATCTGCCATCAGGTTTTAAAAACAAACTCAAAATTAGTACTGCCGCTACTTATCATGATCAGGATAGTTACTATGGAACTGATTGGTACGATGCACAGCAAAGTATAATTTTTGGCCAGTTTACTTGGGATGAAAACTTCGGAAAGGAATTTAAACTCCTTTCAGGAACTACACTCAGGTTCGAAACATATAATGATAATACGCCGGCAACATCAACCGGAAGTGACAAAAAGTTTATACCGGGAATTTTTTCACAAGCAGAACTAAACATAGGATCTGCATCCATTTTGGGAGGAATCCGGCTAGATCATCATTCAGAGCATGGATTAGTAACTGCGCCTAGATTATCAGCAAAATTTAGTCCCGCAGAGTTAACAACATTTCGGATAAATGCCGGTACGGGATTTAGAGTTGTGAACGTTTTTACGGAGGATCATGCGGCGCTTACGGGGTCAAGAGAGGTCGTTTTTACAGAAGATCTTGAACCGGAGCAATCTAAAAGTATCTCAGCTAGTTTTGAGCAAATCATACCATTTGATGCAAACCCACTAACGGTTGGGATAGATGGCTTTTATACTCATTTCTCCAATCAAATTATTCCTGATTACGATCAGAATTCTGACTTTATAATCTATGAAAATCTGAATGGTTTTTCAGTAACCAGAGGTATTTCAATGGATATACAGCAGAGCTTTACTGTATTCCCTTTTAGCTACAATGCTAGTTTAACGCTGATGGATGTATTCAGTGAAGATAATGGAGAACGTCAGCCTTTAGTTTACGCACCTGACTTTGTGGGAACATTTGGAGCAACTTATAATATTCGTTCAGCCCGACTCTCTTTAGGTTACAATGGAAATCTTACAGGATCAAAAAGAATGCCTGAAAATTATGTAGATGATTTTGGAAGAGACTCAGAATCTCCCGTTTACTCAACCCATCATATAAAAGTCACTAAAGAATTTAGCAATGTAAATAACAGCAAAGGTGTTGGATTTGAAGTGTACATTTCGGTTGAAAATATTTTCAATTATACACAGGATAGTCCATTAGTAGACTCGTCCAATCCATTTGGTCCCGATTTTGATACAATTTATACCTGGGGACCTGTTTTTGGGAGAACTTTTTCAGTTGGAGCTAGAATAAATCTTAGATAAAATGATTAAAAAGCTGAATATATATAAATTTATTTTTTTGATAATTATCTCGGTCTCAATATTTAGTTTACGTTCGGGTATTGCTTTAGCACAAGATATACAACTTACATGGTATTCTTTTGAAGAAGCAATAGATATAGCAAAGGAGTCTAAAAAGCCAATTATGATTGATGTATGGGCACCTTGGTGTGGGTGGTGTAAAAAAATGAGAGAAAAAGTTTATCCTCAACTAAGTGAAGAAATTTCTAATAATTTTATTCTTACCAAGATTAACAGAGACGATAACATCACTGAGAAGGAGTATAAAGACTATTTTTATACTCCTTTATCTCTGGCTCAAAAGTTAAATGTGGATACAGTTCCGGCCGTAATATTCTTAGATTTTGAAGGTGAATATGTTGCTCATATTACCGGGTTCAGAGAACCAAAAAAGCTCAGAGAAATTCTCGAAATTGTGATTCAGGGAACATAAATTATTACTTCAGTAACGTCATTCTTTTTGTAAAGGAATTGTTACCGGAGGTTAGTCTATATATATAAATTCCGGAGCTTAAAGATGAGGCATCAAAACTAACTGAATGTTCACCGGCGTTTCTAAATCCATTTTCGAGCGTTGCTACCTTAACCCCAAGCATATTGTAGATATTAATAGAAACTCGGGAAGGAGCATCTAACGCATAAGAAATAGTGGTTGAGGGATTAAACGGATTTGGATAATTTTGATCCAATCTCATCGAAAGTGGTAGTTCATTATTATCTGTCTCGTCATCATTAGATGTTGCTACTGAAAGTTCAACCTCGATACTATTATTAACTTCTTCATAGTCACTGTTTACAAAACCGGTTCCCTTATAAGCTACTTTTCCATCAGCAGCAATAACAACAGATCGATCGTAAGATGATGAGTTGCCATAATAATCTACTAAAGATTGTTCACCATTAAGAAGTAATGGGTATGAAATTCCGGTTATATTTTTGAAGTTATTTACGCTTGCAGCGGATGTATTCCAGGTATCAATACCTAAGGCGACAAAATTTTCATTGTCTCTAAAATTTTGATAAATCTCATCTTCGGTAATAGGTCCATTATCACGGCAATGAGGGCAATTAGCTCCAAAGAAGAAGATATACACAACTTTTCCCCGTAAATTAGAAAGCGATACCTGTTCATTTTCTATAGATGTAAGAGTGAAGTCAGGAGCAGAATCTCCTTCATTTACTTGAGCTGTAACCGAAGATGTTAGAATTCCCAGAAGTACAATCAAATAGACTAATGTTTTCATAATAAATTACTCCGATAATTTGTTGATCTCTTCTTCAATCACACTAACTACAGTGTCGGTGTCTTTATTTACAAATTGTGTTCCTTGATAAGCAATAGTTCCATCAGCAGCAATAACAACAGATCGATCATAATCACTGGCGCTTCCGTAATAATCTACAAGAGTTTGTCTGGCATTCAATAAAAGAGAGTATGAAATACCGGTTACTTCTTTAAAATTTTGGACTGAAGCAGCGCTTGTATTCCAAGTATCCAAACCAAGAGCAACAAAATTAGGGTTATCCTTGAAAGGCTGATAAATTTCATTTTCAGTTACAGGACCATTATCACGACAATGCGGGCAGTTTGCACCTAAAAAGAAGAGGTATACCACTTTTCCTTCTAAGCTTGAGAGAGTTATTTGTTCATCTGATAGAGAAGTTAAAGTGAAATCGGGAGCGAATTCATTAGTATTCTCACTTTCCGATTCTGATGTAGGACTACTTGAACACCCATTTAAAATTGTTAGCAAGACAAATAGAAAAAAAATTAAATATCTCATAGTATTGTAGCTTAAAATCGAGTTGTAATTCTTAGTTCTGCACCTTCAAAATCAAGGATTTCATAACATATACCGGAAGTACATGCAGGACCTCCTCTTCTAGTACCTACGAAAAGTGCCACCGAATTGGATGTGTTAATTCTGTAAAGAGAATTAAAACCTAACCATGTTCTGGTATCAGTTTCGATCTCCGGAAAAGTATTTGGATTGTCTGTTAAGCCAGGTTCCGATGTAGCTTCAAAAACAGCACTTACATTCAGATTTGAATTAAATGAGTAAGAAACTGAAGCAAAATAATTTTCGACTGTTTCTGGTTGGAAACTTTCATCATAAGTTTGATACTGAAGGTCTACGATTAAATTTTTAGAGTTTGTAAATGTCTTGTCGGTGCTTAAACCAACTGAAATTCGGTTTTCCTGATCTTTCGGTTCATCATTTGCATAATCAACAAAAGATTTAAGTGATAATTGATCATTCACTTTATAAGTACCTTCAATAAAATATTCACGGTATTCATTTCGATTTGCCACTTCATTAACTGTATAGGCATAATTGGTAACAATAGAATGGTCTCCCTCGAATGTGTAAAACAATTCTGCCTGTATTCCTTTTTCACTGGAAGTATTAGGAACGTGAGTACTTCTGTTTAATACTGGATAGGTATGTTCTTTAATAAGCGATGGTGGATCGTTAAATCCTGATGAGCCGATTCGAAAATCATTGTAATTCTTATACTCAAAACTTGCTCCAAATGAACCTTTATAATAATTGAGCCCTGAATATAAAGCATAGCTTTGATCCTTATTGAAAGAAAAAGGATCGGATTCAGTATCGAGTGCATATTCTCCGAAAAGTTGTATATTTGCGGGAAGCTGGAAATTTGTAATTATTGAAGCATATTGTAAAAAGTTAGTACTATTTGGTGTATTGACACGCATCAAAGCTCCACCGACAGAAATATCAGAAGTGGGATAAAACATGGCTTGGAGCGCTTCAACAAGGTCAGGTCTTCTCACGGAATCTGGTTGAAAATTAGGAGGAAGATCGTTTTGCAAAGCTTCGGCTCTAAATGCTTTTACTTCAACCCATTCAAAGTTTGCGTCAAAAGCTATTCCCTCCAAATCTCTGAAAAAAGCATATCGTGTGCGATAAAAACTACTTTCAAAAACTGAGCCAGGGATGTCGTAACTTCTTAAAAGTAAACCTGAGCCAATGGTTTCATAGAAATTGCCAAGACGTATTCTAAAGCTATCATCTTGATATTGAAACTTCTTTTGAGTTAGTTCAAAGTAGTTACGTTCTTCAATTGGACTTAGAAACTGTTCTGCTTTCCCGAAAAGACTAAACTTGCCAGAATCATAATATAGATTTAATTGGTTGTAGGAAGTGGTTAAATCGGTATCATTCTCAAAAGGCAGGTTTCCGTACTGAAATTCAAATGTATTTGTTCCGTAAAGTTGAGCATTTGAAGGTTTTGAAATCAAAAAACATATAACAGTTACTAATGCCGATATAAATCCAAGGTTTTTCATTCGGCAAGGAGCTCTTTAATTTTATTTTTTATTTCCACTTCTTCGCCAGTTTTATAGCCTTCATGGAAATATACGATCTCGTTATCAGCATTAACGATTAGAAGGGTCGGAACTGCTGTTACTCGAAGCCGAGCCATCACAGAACTATCTGAATCTCGAAGAATAGGATAATCAACGCCCAAAGATTTTATAAATGGCTTTACCTTAGCTTTGTTTCGAGGACCATCAATCGAAATTCCTATGAACTGAACATCACTGTCTTCAAATTCCTTGTCCATTTTAACAAACTCAGGAATTGATTTTACGCAAGGCTTACACCAAGTTGCCCAGAAATCAATAACAGTTAGATTTTCGCCTTTTATCTGATTGAAGCTAACTGTACGGTGATCAAGATTTTTTAGCCTGAAGTTAGGAACTTCATTTTGAACAGTATAAAATCCACCAAAAAGGAGTGATATGAGTAAAAAGTATTTCATGATGCTTTATTTTTCTAAAATATGAGTATTACATACCGAAAAGGTATCACGAAAATATAAACTCTGGGAAGATTTAAGAAGTGAAGCGCAAGATGTAAGAGCTATATATCTTACATCTTGCATCTAGAGTCTATTCAACCCAATCAGCAATAAACACGTTTGTGGATCGATCACCACCATTGAATCTGTTTGATGAGAATACGAGTTTTTTCCCATCATGTGAAAACATAGGAAATGAATCAAAAGTATCATCAAAAGTGACTTGTTCTAAACCTGATCCGTCAGGATTGATCATAAAGAGATTGAATGGAAATCCTCTCGTAGTGTTATGATTTGAAGAGAATATGATTTTTTCGCCGGAAGGGTGGAAAAACGGCGCCCAGTTTGCATTTCCTAAGTCGGTAATTTGACGCATATTTGTTCCGTCCACATTTACCAGAAATAGTTCCATATTTGTTGGTTCAACTAATCCTTCTGCTAAAAGAGAAGTATATTTTTCAACTTCTTCATCGGTTTTTGGTCTGGATGCTCTGAATAATAATTGTTTGCCATCGGGACTAAAGAATGCACCCCCATCGTAACCTAGTTCATCAGTAACCTGAACAACATTTGAACCATCAGTATTCATAATAAATAATTCAAGATCACCGGTTCTCATGGAAGTAAACACAATTTTGGTGCCGTCAGGAGAAACAGTTGCCTCTGCATCATAACCCGGAGTATTTGTTAATGTATCAATAACTTCACCATCCAGATTGGCACGGAAGATATCGTATCCTTCATAAATTGGCCAAACGTAAGCACCGCCCGGTCCACGTTCCGGCACCTCAGGACAAGCTATATCATCCAAATGAGTGGAGCCGTAAACAATGGTTTCGTCAGGTAGAAAATAGGAACAAGTTGTACGGCCTAATCCGGTACTGATAATTGGAGCTTCAAAGCCAGGTTCGTTTTCTTCTGCATCCATATAATATATTTGATCACATTCAGTGCCCCATTCTGGGTTGTTTGCTTGAAAAACTAGCTTAGAATTGTCGTAGCTCCAGTAGGCTTCAGCATTATCTCCACCAAAAGTAAGCTGCTTAATATTTTTGAGATGAGTTTCATTTTCGTATCGGAGAGCATCTTTCTTTTGTGATGTACAGTTCAGTATTAATAGAGCAAAAAATAGTGGGGATAAAAACTTCATAATATGGATTGTTAAAAATTCAGGCTGAAAATAACACAATTTTGTAAAGAGTATGTGAAGAAAATGAAGTTTATAAATATTAAAACTTGGAACGAAATAAGTATGGGGTACTAAGAAAGAGTAACAATCATAATAAACTCAATACAATGAAGAATTCTAGATTATTTATACTAATTACTTTAGTTGCAGTAACATTTGCAGCATGTTCAGAAAAGTCTAAAACCGAAGCTGAGAAAGCCGGAGATCAAATAGAAAATACGGTTGACGCAATGGGTAATGATTTTGAAGCGAAAAAGAATCAGTTTATTGCAGAAGCTGAAAGTGAAATAGAAGCAATTAATAAAAAAATTGAAAAGCTAGATGAAGAATTAGAAGAAGGTTCCGGTACTGTAAAAGAAGAAACCGAAGAAGCTTTAAACAATCTTAAAACACAAAAAGAAGAGCTGAACGAGGAACTCAGTACTCTTGAAGATGCCACAAAAGACAACTGGAAAAGATTAACGGCCAGTATAGAAGATGGTTTTGAAGATCTTAAAAGAGGATATAACAGTTTGCTTGAAGATATGAAAACAAGCTAGTAGTAAAAGTGTCTGATCCGAGAGAGCCCTTATTAATGTAAGGGCTTTTTTATTTTAGATCTTAATTTGAACAGTAGCGTAAAAAGTTCTGGGCGGAGAAGGAATGATTCCTGGCCCTGGATACCCGGTAGCTCTTCTGGTAAAATAGGTTGAGCTAAAAATATTATTTATGCCGGATTCTAGAGTAATGTTTTTTAAAGTCCAGGAAAGCGAAATGTCAGTGACATTGTAAGCGGGAATTTCACCGCGAATACCACTTTGATTATCATTCACATTCTGTTCAGCGTTAGAAGCATCCGTAAACTGTTTTGAAACATAAGTGTATTGCACGGAGCCAAGTATATTTCTATAACCAAAATTAATTCCTGTCTTAAAGTTCGTAATAGGTACAAATTCAACATCATTTCCCTCTACACCAGATATTTCGGAATCAATATATTTAGAGGAAGTAAGAGCTGTATTAGCAAAAATACTTAGTTTAGTATCAGTATTTTTTTTATTAAGTAGTGACAGAATATTCACTTCAATTAAGCTTTCCAATCCATACATAAACGCGCTACCGATATTACCTCGAAATCTTACAATTCGACCGGTTTCTTGTGTATCTCCGTCAGCGTTTACACGAGTTTCGGCTCTTAAAACTTCTCCCAATCTATTGTCATATAACAGCCCGAATGCTCCAATATCATAAGATACTATTTCTTCGATCTTACCTCTTGCACCAAAATCGAAAGTAAAACCACTTTCGTCTGTTATGTTCGGATCAACTTGAAAGCTAGGATTTATAACTCTGATATCATTAAAAGTTACTGAGCGATAGTTTTGAGAAAAATTACCGTAAAATTCTGTAGTGCTTCCCGGTAAGTAACTGAATCCAATTCCGAGTAATAAAAAGTTTCTGTCAAAAGTTCTATTCTCTTCGAAGGTTTGATTTTGAATCGGGTTTCCAGCCAAATCAAAATTTACGCGTTTATAGGAACCTTCACTTTGAGTTTTGATGTACTCAAATCGAAAACCCGGAGTAATTGAAAATTTTTCATTCACATAAAAAATATGCTCTCCGAACAAAGCTATGTTTTGATTTGGAAACACAAAATCTGATTGATTAGGATAGTTCGGAAACTCATCATTTGCCAATGTAAAGTTTGCTTCATCAGAGGCAGTTCCGGGGCCTTGAACGGATTTATTGTGGGACTGATAATATTTCCCTCCAACTAGTAAGACGGCATTTTTGCTTCCTATTTGATAACGGTTCAGTAGTCGCGCTTCAGCTCCCCAGTTATTGAAATCGCCGAGAATTAAATCACGAGGTTCATTGGGATTATCTTGTTGAGAAACTCTATTTGTCCTAAATCCCACTGATTTTCTGGAAGCATCCAGCCCAAAAAGGGAAACACTCAACCGAGTTTTGTAGGAAAATCTATGATCAATATTCAAGGAAGCTAATTTCCAATCTACATCAAACCAGTTTCGCTTTCTGTTGCTAAAATTTGGATCGCTATAAAATTGTGCGTCTGTAAGTCCGCCTGGTTGTTGTGCTAGGTATTTCAGATAAGTAAAATCTGCACTTAGCGTAGTTTTGCTGCTGATTGTATAATCAGTAAACAGATAAATGTTATTGGAATCAAAACCGGAATTAGGTCGAAATCCATTTCCTGTTTTGTAATTATAATATCCGTAATAACCCATTTTACCCGTAGAGCCACTTAGGCTATTGAAAGAAGTAAAAAGAGCATCAGAACCTATAGATTGTCGAGAAATTAGCTCAATATTCTTATTTCGAACAGGAGTTTTCATTCGGAAATTGACCAATCCTCCAAATTGGGTTCCATACTGGAGTGAAGCAGCTCCGCGAATAATTTGAATCTCGCTCAAGGCTTCAGCCGGAGGTGTATAATAACTTTCAGGATATCCTAAAACGTCGGCGCTTATATCGTAGCCATTTTGACGAATATTGAAATTCGAAGATCGGTTTGGGTCTAATCCTCGTCCGCCGATATTAAGTTGAAGTCCGGCATCATTAGATTCATAAATATTTAACCCTGAAACCTGACTATAAATTTGCCGTGCATTATTTGAAGATGTATTTACAGACATCTGGCTCAGGTCAACAACTTCGTTTTTTTTACCCGCATAAATGGACGTTCCTTCAACTTCTCGAAGTCTTTTAATGGAGAAGATTTGGTCTCGTTGATTTACAACAGCAACTTCAGAAAGTTCTCTTGAAAGCTTGCGTAATTGTATCTTCAAATTTTTAGAATCAGCACCCAGTTGGATTACCCGATTCGAGATCTCATATCCCAATGCAAAAAAGAAAAGGTTGTATTTGCCATAAGAAAGATCTGAAATTTGAAAAAATCCCTTTTTATCGGATCGGTATGATTTAGCTGAGAACTCTTCGTAGATTTCTACTTCCGGTACCGGTTCTCCGGTGACTTGATCTGTTATAAACCCAGAAATTGTAAACTGACCAAACGCGGATACAGAAGTGAAACAGAATATTATAAAAAAGCTAAAGTCCTTTAATTTCATCATTAAAAGGAAGTATCCATGTTTTAGGTTTAAGTGATTGTTTGATTGTGGTTAGATCTATTTCGGGATCGATATACATAGCGCTTCTTCGCCCGTTTATAGCTACGTAGCTTTCTACATATATTTCGGGATTCATAATTCCTTTTTGCTGATAGTGTTTTTCAAGATGATGAGCATACTCGAGAATGAAATCCGGCTGAGTACTCATCTGCTTTTCTTGAAATCGAGATAAAAAATTCGTGTTATCAACGTAAAATCTTTTCCCGGTATCGGGATCAATAACTTTAAAAGAAGCGTATCCTGCTTTTTCAATTAGCATAACACGCCATGAGAACCGATAACCTTCCTCGGTCCAAAATAATTCGCCGGGATAAAGCAAATATCGAAATGGAAAGAGTAATTGAATTACAAAAAGCGTTGATACGATTCCAATACCGGCTTTCTTCGTTAAGGAGTTTTTAAATGTGTATTGCTTTGCATTGTCAAAAGTGTTGCGTGATATTCTAATTAATCTGGAAATTTGATCGAGCAATTTTTTGTGAAATCCTGCATCAAAGAAGATCAATGCACTTACAATCATGATGTAAGGAAACATCCCAATTGGAAACAGAACACGGGTTAATACATGAAAAATTACCACTAAAATAAAGGCAAAAACTCTTGTCCTTTTGATTAAAAGCAGAAATGGGATAGTTAGATCATATAACGCTCCGCTCCATGCAAATAAATAATGAACCCACTTTTTTTGAAGTAAATCACCGAGTAGGGGAATTGAATATTTTGCGGGCAACCAAATTTGGAGAGGCATGGCTTCAATAAGCCAATCAGAATTTAATTTTGCTAAACCCGCATAAAAGTACACGATAAATAACAAGAGTTTGATAGAGTCGATGCTCCAACTTGGGATATATTCCGATCGAAATTTAGAGTTCCTGAAAGCATCAAAAGAAAAATAAGAGTGGGCGGGTAAAAAGATCATCAAAAAACTGAGCACACTTATAAAATAATAGTGATTCAGGTACGTGGTTTTATCCATCAGTTCGATGTAGGTAAAACAGATAAAGAAAGTGATGATTGCTATTCGATACTTGTAGCCAATGGATACCAGAAATGCTGAGATTCCACAAATAATAAACAGTAAATATGTCCAGTGCCCAAGTGGCTGAATCCAATCAAATCCGTAATAGGAGAAGAAAAAAGTAGGTTCGATGTATAGTTTGTGAATCCATCCGTTTACAGCAAAACGAATAATGCTAATCAACATCAACAGCCCAAAAAATATACGAAAAACCGCTAAAGGAGCGGCTTTCGTATAACTATTAAGATATTTATTAAAGGAAGAAATCGTGCTCAAAGATCAATCACCGTCGGCATCTACATAATCAACATTGATATTGAGTGCCTGAAGCATATCTACTTTCAGAAGCACTACATTTTTTTGCAGCTCGTCGTAGGTTTTCAGCATTAGTGAGTTATCCATTTCAACTTGGTTGGCAAAACTGGAGTTTAAGTTCTGGGCTTCTGCTCGACTCGCTTCAAACTGTTGGTCGATAAGTTGAGTTAGATCCGTTCCGTTTTTAATGGTGTTGAGGAAATCAAGATAGTCATCGATGCTGACTCCATTCGTTTCAGAGGCATAGTGTTTTCCATTAAAGAAATTCTGAGACGCAGTTAAAGATTCAAGAAATAATTCTTTTGAGAAATCTTTACTATAAAAACCTTCTGTGTTTTGAGGAAGAGGGGTGCCAGAAAAAACACCGGCCGGAATCCCAATTTTTCCTGCTCGTAAATTCTTTTCATAGTAAAAGATAAAATCATTCACCATCATGTCGATGGAAGAATTAGCTCCATTACCTGAATTGTTTATAAATTCATCCCTGAAACCTGAGTTCCAATCGTTCAGAACTACATCAGTAAGTGAGTCTATTCTTGTAACTAAATCCACAACATAAGTACGGTAATTCTGAGCCTGATCTGCTGAAGTGTAGAAAGAAAGTATCTCAGCATCATTTTCTCCGATGCCGAACAACATGTAATCTAAGGCTGGAAATCCTTGTCGGTCGATTTGAGAAGGAAGGCTTAGATTATATTCTCCCAGCTCTATATTCTCCTGTACCTCTGCAGTATCAACAGGATAAATATTCAGATTATTCCGGTACCTGACCTCCATGGTCTTGGAAGTTTCAAACATAGATACATATTGCCACGCCAAATACCCGGCTTTCCATTCTTCTCTAAACGTTTCAAGAGTTTGAAGAGTAGGGTCTTGAGAAAAACTTACTCCGGCTGATTTTAAATTTTCTGTTTTTTCTGAAAAGGCAGTTAAAGCAGGAATAATAATATTATCAGCCCAGTTCTCAAGTATAGCTTTTCGATCAAAATCGTCAGGATTTGGTCCGGATGGGTTCGTCTCTGTACAACTTGAAACTAAAAGTGAAGCCGATAAAAAAAGAAGGAGATAACGTTTCATATAAAAATAAAAAAGCTGCTAATAATTGTATTAGCAGCTTGGTTCTTAAAATTTAGTTTGAAGCTTCTTCAATAGTAAAATTGAATTTTGAAGCTATGTCAACAGAAATATCCTGAAGAGTTTGAGGAGTTACATCCCATAAGCCATTTCCAGCTTCCAATGAGGAAATAAATCCATCAACTTCTGCTTTTGTTAAATATGGAAGGTCTGTTCCCGGTTGTCTGGTAAACTGTAAACTGTATACAAAACCATATGCTTCTGAGAGATCGTGAAAAGCTGCGCCAAAATCAGGATTAGTTTGTTCCAGTACTGTTTTACCTGATTGCAAATAATAAACAGCTCTTATACCGATGATTGCTGAGATATGAGATCTTAATATTTCAGCCTGTTCATTTCTGAGCTTATAGTCTCCCTCAACGATGGCTGCTCGCCCTAATGCAAAAGCATCAAAAATATCCTGAGCAATACCGGCGAAGTCATCATCACCTTCTACTCTTCCTACATATTTATTTAAAAAACTGTCATCCTCTCCAATTGTTAAATTCGCATTGGCTGTGTTAGCGGAGTTTCCATACAGATATCCAAAAGCTTCGTCCCATTTGTGCTCCATATTGGTGTAAGCCTTGCCCTCAGCGGTTATTCCATTGTTGTTGTCTTCGATATTAGTTCCTGCGTCAAGAACAGAAGTACTAACGTAGTTATTAAGAATCTGGTCAGCCATTAGTGCACCAATTAAACTTTTTGCTACTAATTGATTGTACTCAAAGCCTTTGGCATTTACATAACGCGTAGATGAACCATCGGCGATTTGACCAGCAACACCGGGCTGAGCTTCTACATTTTGGTTAGGAAATACTTCATTAACCTGAGCGGAGATCCAGGTTTCGAATTGATTTTTTAATTCAACACTGGTTGCTGTGTTTGAAGAATAAAAATCCGTAGAGGCAGCAACTTTACTTTTTACACTTTTAGTGGCAGCGTTTAAATCAGCATCAGAATATGGATTGGCGTCTCCACCGCTTGCAGTTTGATTACGATACATTTCCAGTAAAAGCTCTTCTGTCGAATTATCAAAGTCTGTCATGGCAGAGGAAAGCTCACTAGCCATTTTGATTCTGGTTGTTTGCCCTGAAAATGAAACGGTAGATTCACTATTCCGAGTAAATTCATAAGATTCAGGAGTAGAAATCTCGTCGTTAGTATTACTAGTATCACATGAAATAGCGAATATAAATGCTGCTAAAATCAGCAGGCTTTTGGATAAATTCATTGTTTATTTTTGAAGAATAGTAGTTGTAGATTTTATTTAGAACGAATCTAAGTTAAGGACTTTTTTAAACGTCCTCAAGCTTTATGTAGAATAAATCTAAATAAATTAATTCTTCTGATTCCCTGTAGATAAGTGCTCAAACACTTGAGTAAACAAGCTTTTTCCGATCTTTAAGAAGCGTTCTTGGTTACCCAAAGCTAAATAACCCAATACAGATCTTAGTTCTTGTAGCAAGACCGGAGGATTTGTAATCAAAGAATCTTCTGCAATGATATGATCCCAATCTATTCTTTTCTGAAATTTCACTCCGGCCTGAACCATTGAGATATAATACACATTGGCCATCAGTCCATAGCCGATTGTGGTAGGATGTAACCCATCGAGACTAAAAATTCCGCCTTTTATAATCTTTTTGTTGTTATCCAGCCGCAGGAATTCGGTGTTTATTGTAGCTTCATCTTTGTGATTTACTAAATGTGAGGTAGCAGGATTTCTTTTCAAGGCTTGAACAAATTCTTTTGGATAGCCTCGTAATAATTCGCCTCCCAATCTTCGATTAGCCATTCCTGCTACATTGCGAGCAACCGGAACTACAAACCAATCATATTCTTCGGCTACTCTTTTAATGACGTCGTTGAATTCATCCACTGCCATATCAATTTGAATAGCTTCATCTTTGGTAATAAATGGATGTTTATCCGGATTAAAATCATCATCCCAGATCCAGAAACGCGTGTAGTAATCGAAATAGCCAAGAGCCTTTTTTGAAACACTAGAATTCACACCTCGAATTACGGGCGGGATAGTAGGGTAAGGGATAGTTGGAACAAAAACCCGTTTTGCTCCAATTTTGGAAATCCGTTCAGCTAATTCTCTATACTCCATTTCAAAATGCTCCGGTCGGTAAATAGAGTGTTTACGATCGGGAGTAAAAGCTTTCAAATCCTCCGGCTCTGACCAAGTGAGATTTAAGTTTACAACAGAACCCAATGCATTGTTATGCCCAAGACAAACAATCAGATTTTCAATCCCTGCATCTTCCTGCAAGAGTTTGACGTTATCAATTTGAGTGTTTTCTTGATATTCATTTCCAAGTGTTGGATTAAGTACTAATCTTGAAGTTGTATATTTGGCATGTTCAGGGAGTATCCCAAAAACAGAAAAATTTTCTTTATTATTTTGAATGTATTCTCGGCTTTTTCGCTCATTCACTATCCATGAATCATTAATGGCGAATCCCCAAATGGCCTGATTGTGGTAAGGTGTTTCCTGATTTACTTTCAGATCTTTCATGCCACCTTCCCAATACTTCTTTATTCGCTTCAGGGTTCTGAAGGTATGATTAGCAGCAGGGAGATATTCTCTCCAGTCAATCTCGCTGCCAAATTCTTCAGAAAGTCCGCGAATTAAAACTTCCAGATTGATCGGAATTCCTGCCTGTGCAGTAAAATTAGGCTGATTAAAAGTAGTACGTGGGTCAAAACATCTCGCTAAAAATGATGGGAAATTAATATCAGTGCGATAAATACCACCATTATTAAAGCCTTGCGAGAGGCTGTCACCAATTACTACAAGTTTATGTTTTGGTTTTTTCTTTTTGAGCATGGATCAGTGAAATTGCCACAAAAACACGAAATCACAAAATGAAATTTTAATGCCGTAGAAACACTAATGCACGAAAGTAATTATAAATGTATTTTTTCTATCAAAATATAATTAGCCAAAAAATTTAGTGTTTTAGAGTTTTTGTGGCGAAATAGAAAAAACATGAGCAATACCGATAAAAACCGACTTCAAGTTTTCCGCGAAGAGAGAACTGAATTAAACGAGAAAACCCTCAAAGCCGGACATCTTGGAATCAAGCGATTTTTTAATATGGACGCTAATACATACCGTGATGGAGCTTTGGATTCCAAAACTAAAGAACTACTTGGACTAGTAGCGTCATCCGTTTTAAGATGTAATGATTGTATCGATTATCATTTGGAACAATGTGCTGAAACCGGTTCCTCCAAAGAGGAAATTTTGGATGCGATGAACGTTGCTTTGATTGTGGGTGGAAGTATTGTGATTCCGCATTTACGTCGTGCAGTTGAAACGATTGAGATGTTGGAAGAAGAGGGAATGTTCAATTAAGAATGATTGAATTAAGAATTATTCAATTTTACCCTTGGTTACGGAAGATCTGGGTAATACTGGTTCCGATGGTCTCCGTCGGAACCAATTTCAGGACTACAGATGATGCCTTCTTAGTGCATAGTTCTTTCAATCGCAGAGGATCGGAATGAAAAAATTACAAATAGCTCAGACGGACTGAAGTCCTTACTTGTGTACTTGAGAAAACTGTTATAAACGGAATTGAATTAAGTCGGGTTAACCAGCAAGGAATTTATTCCGCAGCGAATGTTTGAGATCTAGAATAGGATTAAAACTATTCTGCGAGGTTGGCCTCATTACATTGATTGCGTTATTACGGACTCAGAAAGAAAAAACTCAAAAGTAGGATGATTAATCAGGAGAGTAATCAAACAAATCATTTTCCTTGTATTCAAAACCTAGAGCTTTTTTGATTTTTGATCCGTCAACACGTTTTTCATCAGATCCGCCTGGATTAAAAGAAGGGTTTTCAAGCCCTAACTTTTCAGCAAGCTTGGTATAGAGTTCTGCTTTGGTTGGGTGATGATCACTGCAAAGATTGAAAATCTCACCGGATACTTTTTGCCTCATCACTTGAATTGTTGCGGAAATTACATCTTGTCGGTGAACCAGGTTTACCGGTGCATCTCCGTTTGAAATTCCTTCTCTTCCGGCAAGATATTTAACCGGATGTCGGTCTGAGCCAAAAAGTCCGCCCAATCGAAGAATTACTGAATCAGGGATTAAACTTTTCAATTCTCCCTCTGCGGCAAGTAGAGGATTTTCGCTTTCTAGGTTAGGTTCCGCATCGCTTTCTGTGACAATTCCTGTTTCAGTTTTATAGGCTGATGTGGAACTAAACATGATTACTTGTTGGTTTGATAAAGCGAGAAGTTTACTGAGTTTTTTAATGTGACTTGGATACAGAGATCGTTGATCTCCTCGTCCTGGTGAAATTGAAATGAGAACAGAATCAACTTTTGGAAGATCAGGTGAAAAGGGATCGTTTTTTTCTATTTCCAGAATTATGGGGTTTATTCCAATGCTAGATAGGGAGGAGGCTTTTTCGGAAGAACGAGTGGTACCATAAACTTTAATATTTTGAGCGATCAAAGACTTAGCAAGTTCGGTTCCAACCCATCCGCATCCTACAATTAACACAGAATTTAATTCAGCTGACTTCATATAAAATTCACAAAAAAATGAGTTATTAGTTAACTGTACATAAAGTAGATAAAATTTCAGGCATGGCTAAATCAAAGACAGGAATATTTTTAGTAAATCTTGGTTCACCGGATAGTTACGACCCGGCAGATGTAAAAGTGTATTTGCGGGAATTTTTAATGGATAAGAGAGTAATCGATGCTCCGGAATTGATCAGAAAAATGATTGTGGAAGCATTTATACTTCCTTTTCGCCCTAAAGAATCCGGAGAAGCGTATGAGTTGATTTGGTGGGAAGATGGCTCTCCGTTAATCGTGATTACAGAACAAGTTGAAGCAAAATTAAAAGCTCGATTGGGAGAAGATGTTCCGGTTAGTATAGGTATGAGATACGGAAATCCTTCTATCGAAGCCGGGATTGAAGATTTACTGAAGCAAAATCCGGATTTGGAAACCGTATTCCTAATTCCGTTGTATCCGCAATATGCAATGGCGACTTCAGAGACAGTGATCGAAAAAACCAAAGATGTAATCCTTGAAAAATTTCCACATCTGCATACCGTAATAAAGGATCCTTTTTATAACGACAAAAAGTACATCAAGGCTCTTGCGGAAAGTATGAAGCCGCACATCACAGACGATATTGATCATATTCTTTTTTCTTATCACGGAGTGCCTGAACGCCACATCAAAAAGAGAGATATTACCGGAGATCACTGCTTGAAATGCGAAAATTGTTGTGAAGTAAGTTCACCGGCACATCAGTTTTGCTATCGCCACCAGGATTTGATGACTACAAAGCAAGTTGTAGAATATTTAGGTTTAGACGAATCCAGATATAGCACTGCTTTCCAGTCTAAACTTGGAGTCGATCCGTGGTTACTTCCTGCTACAGATAAAGAACTGGAGCGATTGGGTAAAGAAGGAAAAAAGAAGGTTGCTGTAGTTTGTCCGGCGTTTGTGTCTGATTGTATCGAAACTTTGGAAGAGATTGGCATCAGAGGAAAAGAGGATTTTATTGAAGCAGGCGGAGAAGATCTGGTATTGATTCCATGCGTGAACGATCACGATTTATGGATTGATGCGTTAGAAGATTGGAGCAGAAAAGCCCTTGAAATTTCTACGGAATTGGAAAGGGTTTAGTGTCAATTTCCGATTCAGATACCGTTGCCGTACTTGGAAGTGGAATTTCCGGTCTTTCGGTTGCTTGGTATTTGAAGAAAAGAGGAATTAAAACAATTCTGTTTGAGGCAGGAAAAGAGACAGGTGGTGTTATCAAATCCGAACGGAATGAATTTTCTGTATTCGATTTCGGTCCGAATACCATCCGTGATAAAACCGGTTCTGTTTGTGCGATGATTCAACAATTGGGATTAGAGGAAGAAGTTCTCACCATTTCAGAGGCTTCTAAAGTGAGATATATAGTTCGTGATGGTGATCTCAAATCAATTACTCAGAATCCTCTATCATTTCTGTTTTCTGATGCCCTCAGTTTTAAAGGGAAGAAAGATCTTATTTCGGAGCCTTTTAAGAAAGCACTCAAATCGGATGAAGACGAAAGTATAGGTTCTTTTCTGGAACGTAGAATTGGGAAAGAAGCAGTTGATTATTTAGCCGATCCTTTCTTCTCAGGAATTTATGCCGGCGATATATATTCACTCAGTAAAAAGAAGCTGATTGCGAAAATATCAGATGCAGAACAAGAACATGGTTCTATTTTCAGAGGCCTATTAAAGAATAGAAACTCGAAATCTGAATGGAAACCCAAAGTATTATCTTTCAAAAAAGGAATTCAACAATTAACGGATAGATTATCTGAAGAACTTTATGATCAAATCAAGTTTGAGAAGATCGATGAACTGGAATTTAAAGAATCTAAATTTCGAATTAAGACCTCCCAAAAAGAATATACTTTTGATAAAGTTATAAGTTGTTTACCTACTTATGAACTTTCAGGAATTTTGCATAAAGAACATCAGCAGCTGAACAAAACCTTGCTAGGGATAAATTACCCGCCGATGTTATCTACTCAAATAATATTTAAGAGAGCAGATCTAAATCTACCCCAAAGAGGATTCGGGTTCTTAGTACCACGAAAAGAAGAGTTTAGATTACTTGGTGCTATTTGGAAATCAAACATTTTTCCATCCCAAACTCATACGAATTATATCCATGTGAACTTGATGACAGGCGGGGCGCATGATATTGGGATATTGAAAGAAGACATCGATGATGTTGAAAAGAGTATTCTGAACGAGTTCTTTCAAATAATGAATACTGAAGCTCAGCCGGTAGCTGTTGCTACTAAATGTTGGACGAGATCTATTCCTCAGTTTAAAGTAGGGTTTGAACAAACAGAAAAGATTTTTGATGACTTTGAAACGACTTACAAAGGGTTCTATTTAGGTGGAAATTACAGATGGGGTGTTTCGGTATCGGATTGCGTTGAAGGAGCGAGAGGGTTGGTGAAATCCGCTTTTTAAAAAATAAAAATCCAACTTCACATAATCTTCATATTAAGATTATATTTTAGCGTGAATTTGGTCCAAACTATTTTTTAATCATATATGAGATTTTCAGCAATAGGTATTTCTCACTGGAAAAGTGAGGTTTCTATTCGTGAGTTATTCTTTATTGACAAGCAAAGACGGGAGTTTTTGGAGTTCAACACTAAGGCTATTCCCGGTGGTGTAATTATTCTTGACACGTGTAATCGTACAGAATTGTACGCGTTTTGTGATCCGGAAATTTTGATCTCTGCACTTTGTAAAGCTACAAATACAGATGCCGATTTTTTTAAAGAACACGGATACAGTTATTCTGAAGACGAGGCTTATCAACATTTATTTAGAGTTGGAGTTGGATTAGATTCTCAAGTTTTAGGTGATGTGCAGATTATCCAGCAGCTAAAAAAAGCGTATAAAGAATCAAAGAAAAGTCTTTCCGGTGAATTTCATCAATTAATGCAGGCTGTTTTTAAGGCTCATAAACGAGTACGAACTGAAACAGATTTCGGTAGAGGAATGGCATCGGTTGGATTTGTAGCAACTCAACTCGCTTTAGATCATTTTAATGATTTGAGTACAGTGAATATTCTGCTACTCGGTGCCGGAAAAATGGGCAAAGTAACTTGCAAGAATTTGGTATCGAACGGAGCTGAGCATATTTCTGTGATCAATCGAACGATCGAAAAAGCTCAAAATCTAGCTTCCTCATTTGACATAAAAGCGCACACTTTTGATGAGTTAGAAGAAATAGTAGCACAATCTGACTTAATAATAACAGCTACGGGAGCTACAACTCCGATTCTCAAAAAAGGACATTTCAAAGAAGATGGAAAATCGCGATTGATTTTTGATTTGAGCGTGCCGAGAAATGTGGAAGCGGAAGTTGCTCAAGTAGAAGGAATAACATTAGTGGATATGGATTCGATTCATCTTGCAAATAAAGAAGCCATAGAGAACCGTAAGAAGTCAATTCCGGAAGTGCAAAAGATTATAGATGGGGAATTGAATCTTTATGAAAATTCCATTGAGCGGAATAATTACATTTTACCGAGAATAAAAGAGATCGATCATCACTTAAGCTCTATTACAGATCATGAATTAGATAGGATTAAAAATAAGGTGGATGGCGAAGCTTTTGAGATCATTGAAAAGTTGACAGGCAGGATCAAGAAAAAAGTGATGGCAATTCATATCAACAACATTGAAAATGAATTGGAGGAGCTTCGCAATGAGGCTTAGAATCGGTACAAGAAGAAGTAAGTTGGCGCTTTGGCAATCAAATTTGGTTGCTGATAAACTGAACGCAATAGGTGTACAAACCGAGCTGGTTGAGATTGAATCGTTTGGTGATAAAGTACAGGATTTACCTTTGCATAAACTAGGTGATAAAGGAGTTTTTACAAAAGCTCTTGACGATGCTCTGTTAGCAGAAAAAATAGATTTAGCTGTACACTCACTGAAAGATGTACCAACTAGTTTGGAGGAAGGATTAGCGTTGGCTGCAGTTTTAGAAAGAGCAAACCCGATCGATGTTTTAGTACAGCCGAAGAACTATGAAGGAAATACATCTGCAAAAACAATAGCTACAGGAAGCATCAGAAGATCTGCTTTTTGGAAGAATAAATATCCTGAAGATAATGTTGTTGACCTCCGCGGAAACGTGCCTACCCGACTTAAAAAAGTAGATTCATTAGGATGGGACGGCGCAATTTTTGCCCACGCCGGGTTAGAAAGATTGGGATTAGAGGAAAGAATCAGCGAAGAATTACCATGGATGATTTCAGCTCCATCTCAAGGAGCTATTGGAATTGTTACAAAATCTGATAGGGTTCATAATGAAATTATTTCTGTTTTAAACGATTCAGATACTCGCATTTGTGTAGATATTGAGCGGGGTTTTTTAAGAACTTTAGATGCGGGATGTTCATCTCCGGTTGGGGCTTTAGCAGAAATTAACAGCGGTATCCTTTCCTTCAAAGGGGCTGTACTTTCTGTAGATGGCAAGGAACGAGTTGATATTGAAGAAGAGTTAAAATTAGTTGATGCAACGGAAACTTTGGGGCAAGAGTTTGCCAAAAAAGTGATCAATAAAGGGGCTTTCAGACTTTTATCAGGGAAATAACATTCAGCACTATGCCTAGAATTCTATTTACCCACACAATAAAATCATCACATAGCGAAGAGTTAAAGAAAGCTATGTTTGAGTTTGAATCAGTTCCTTTGATTGAAACCAATTGTATAGATTTTAATGTGAATGACGTAAAAGACGCACTACCCGATGCTTGGCTTTTTACCAGTAAAAAAGCAGTTAGATCAGTCGCTAAACAGATACAGTATTTATCGATTCCAGATTTTGTATTTGCGGTAGGTTCGTCCACAAAAGATAAATTAGTCGAACTTGGAATCGATGCTATTACTCCTTCCACATTTACTTCAAAAAGACTAGCTCGTAAAATAGCCGAATATCCTGTTTCAAAATGTGTGCATTTTTGCGGCAACTTGACGAAATCCGATATTTCGGAAGAGTTAAAAACTCAAAATTGTACAGTAGTAAATATGAAAACATACGAGACAAAGCTTATTTTTCATAAGATTGATGTGTCCCAGTTTGATGCAGTTGTTTTTATGAGTCCAAGTGCATTCAATTCTTTTTGTGAAAAGAATAATCCACAAGAATTAAAAACTGTTTTTTGTATTGGAAGTACAACGGCTAAAGAGGTTAGAACGTCCTATGATAGACTTATTGTTACACCCGAAAATTTCACTTTTTCTGATCTAGTAGAAACTATAAATCAAAAATATAAGAATGTCATTTCCCGAACTTAAAAACACTTTATATCTGGATGCGTTAGCAGGAAAAGAAACTCCCAGACCTCCGGTTTGGATGATGCGACAAGCCGGTAGATATTTGCCGGAATACATGGCAATTAAAGAGAAATATAGTTTCTTCGAAAGAGTAAAAACTCCTGAATTGGCAAGTGAGATCACAATTCAGCCGATCGATATTGTAGGGACAGATGCCGCTATTCTATTTTCTGATATTCTTGTGCTGATAGAATGTCTGGATATTGAAGTACAACTTAAACCAGGTTTCGGTCCATATTTACCCGATCCGGTTCGTACAGCAGAAAGAGTTGAAAACATCAATATTATTCCTGCAGAAGAACAGCTAAGCTATGTCTATGATGCACTCACACTTACACGCAAAGAGTTAGACGGCAGAGTTCCGTTAATTGGATTTGCCGGCGCACCGTGGACATTATTTTGTTACTTAGTAGAAGGACAAGGATCTAAAACTTTCTCAACGGCTAAATCCTTTTTGTTTTCTCAGCCAAAAGCCGGTAAGAAATTGTTGGAAATGATGACAAAGCTGACCATTAATTATTTACATCAGCAAGTGAAAGCGGGAGCTCAGGCATTACAGATTTTTGAATCATGGGCAGCGGCGCTCGGACCAGATGATTTCAAGCAATATGCACTTCCTTGCTTAAAAGCAATTGCGGCTGAAGATTATGGCGTTCCGCTGACAATGTTTTGCAAAGATGCTGAATGGGCATATTCAGAATTTGATGCATTGAATGTAAATGCTTTTGGAATAGGATGGGGATGTACTCCGGAAAAAGCCAGATCATATACAAAAGGAAAAGTAGTTCAAGGAAATTTTGACCCTTCGAAATTGCTTTGTGATCCTGAAACGATTCAAAAAGATGCAATAGCAATGATCGACCGTTTCGGTCCGCAGAATTATATTGCGAATCTGGGTCATGGAATCCTGCCAAATGTACCTGTTGAAAATGCAAAAGCATTTGTTGACGCAATCAAAAGTTATAATTCCTGATGGCTAAGTTGGTCTCCAAAAAAAAAGAATTCAGTGCCTTCATAAAAGAAGCTCAGCGGTACATCTGTGAAAAAGTTGAAAAAATAGATGGCTCTGCGGAATTCAAAATTGATGACTGGACTCGCGATGGTTTCGGTGGCGGAAGTACTCGAGTAATTTCAAACGGTGATGTAATTGAGAAGGGAGGTGTGAATTATTCTATTGTAGGTGGAAAATTACCGGAAGCTCTACAAAAGAAATTTGAAGTAGAAGACACGGATTTCTTTGCTTGTGGATTATCATTGGTACTACATCCACAAAATCCGTTTGTACCAACAGTGCATGCAAATTACCGTTATTTTGAGATGTACGATCAAGATACAGGCAAACTGAAAGATCAGTGGTTTGGCGGTGGTGCAGATATGACGCCGTATTATCTATTTGACGAAGATGCCGTTCACTTCCATAAAACACACAAAGATATTTGTGATGAGTTTGACGAAAGCTTTTATCCACAATTCAAAGAAGAGTGTGATAATTATTTTCTGAATCATCATCGAGACGAAAGTAGAGGAATCGGTGGAATTTTTTTCGATTACGTACGACCTGATGAATCTAAAAGTGCTGATAATCTTTTTGAGTTTGCTAAAACGGCCGGATTTGGTTTTACAGATGCCTATCTTCCAATTCTGAAGCGAAGAGTGGATATGGAGTTTTCGGAAGCACAGCGTTATTGGCAGGAAATTCGTCGCGGAAGATATGTGGAATTTAATCTGATACATGACAGAGGCACACTTTTTGGCTTAAAAACCAAAGGACGAATAGAGTCCATATTGATGAGTTTGCCTCCAAGAGTTCGTTGGGATTATGATTTTACTCCCGAAGAAGGGTCTGAAGAAGAACGACTATTGGAAAGATTGAAAAATCCAATTGATTGGGTAGAATAAAGTCATTCCTACGGAGCCTGCCTGCACGTAGCCGTTTCGGCAAAGGCAGGGCAGGAATCTGGATTCTTTATTTTAAGTAAAATCCAGATTCCGGGCATGCGCTGCGGAATGACGTGAGTGAGAATAATAGATCAGAATGTTAATCTGAAAAAAAAAAGACAATATGAGTTTCCCAAACACAAGACTTAGACGACTTAGAACAAATCCTGCCATCAGAGATATGGTTCAGGAGAACTATTTGAATCCTGCAGATTTTATAGCTCCATTATTTATAGTAGAGGGGAGTGGAGTTAAAGAAGAGATCGAAAGCATGCCGGGATATTATCGGTATTCGCTGGATTTGTTGAACCAGGAACTGGATGAGTTACAGGAAGTCGGGATCAGATCAGTTTTATTATTTGTGAAAGTTCCTGATGAGAAAAAAGATAACAAAGGAACCGAAGCGCTTAATGATTCAGGATTGATGCAGGAAAGCATCCGTTTCATAAAAGATTCCCATCCTGATTTTTTTATCATGACAGATATCGCATTAGACCCATATTCTTCATACGGTCATGATGGAATTGTGGAAGAGGGCGAAATTCTGAATGATGAGACAGTAGAAGTTTTAGCAAAGATGTCGGTGAGTCATGCCAAAGCCGGAGCCGATATGGTGGCTCCATCGGATATGATGGACGGAAGAATTGGTGGAATCAGAAAAGCCTTAGATGAAGCTGGGTTTTCAAACACAGGAATAATGGCATACAGCGCAAAATATGCTTCATCTTTTTACGGTCCGTTCAGAGATGCACTTGATTCCGCTCCCGGATTCGGAGACAAGAAAACCTATCAGCTGAATCCTGCAAATCTGCAAGAAGCATTGCGAGAAGTAGAGCAAGACATCGAAGAAGGAGCCGACATTGTAATGGTAAAACCTGGAATGCCTTATCTGGATGTGGTAAAAGCAGTTTCAGATAGGTTCAATATTCCGGTTTCTGTGTACAACGTTTCCGGAGAATATGCCATGATTAAAGCAGCGGCTAACCAAGGTTGGCTGAACGAAGAAGAAACAATGATGGAATCACTAATGGCATTTAAAAGAGCAGGCGCCGATTTGATTGCAACTTATTTTGCCAAAGAAGCCGCAAGAATTATCAACAAGAAATAATTTTTAAATATTGTAGAAACGTATCGTATACGTTTCCTCAAAAATTTGAGTAAAAATAAATGGAATTCACAAACAGCAAAGCACTATTTGAACGAGCACAAAAAGTAATTCCGGGCGGAGTGAATTCTCCGGTAAGAGCATTTAATAGCGTAGGCGGATCTCCGGTTTTCATAAAGCGTGCAGAAGGGGCTTATTTATTTGACGAAGACGGAAATAGGTACATAGATTTTATTGGTTCCTGGGGACCAATGTTGCTCGGTCATGCTGATCCTGATATTGTGGAAGCCGTCCGTGAAACTGCTACTGGATCAACTTCTTTCGGAGCACCAACACAATTAGAAGTTGAGATGGCAGAATTGATCACGAGTTCTGTAAGAGGAATTGACAAGATTAGAATGGTGAATTCCGGAACAGAAGCAACAATGAGTGCGATTCGTGTTGCCAGAGGTTTCACCGGAAAAAATAAGATCATAAAGTTCAAAGGATGTTATCACGGTCATGGCGATTCTTTTCTGATCGAAGCCGGTAGCGGTGCTTTGACAATGGGACAACCAAGCAGTCCTGGTGTGACCGAAGGAACTGCTAAAGACACCTTGAATGCCGATTACAATGATATTGATTCCGTAAAGAAATTAGTGGAAGCAAATAGTGATGATATCGCTGCAATAATTTTAGAGCCCATTGCCGGAAATATGGGATGTCTTCCTCCGAAAGATGGATTTTTGCAAGAACTCAGAACGTTATGTGATCAACATGGAATCGTTCTGATCTTTGATGAAGTTATGACCGGCTTCCGGGTTGATTTTGAAGGAGCTCAAAAAGTATATGATGTTCAGGCAGATCTGGTGACTTATGGAAAGATCATCGGCGCCGGACTTCCTGTTGGTGCCTATGGCGGAAAGCAGGAAATCATGGAATATGTAGCTCCGACCGGACCGGTTTATCAGGCGGGAACTCTTTCCGGAAATCCGCTAGCAATGGCAGCAGGACTGACCATGTTGAAAAAGCTGAAAAACAATCCAAGCGTGTATGATGATTTGGAAAGGAAATCAGCAAGAATAGCAGAAGGAATGACTAAAACTTTGGATGATCACGGAATTACCTATTCTGCAAACAGAGTAGGTTCTATGATTGGATTGTTCTACTGTGAAGGTCCCATCACTTCTTTCGCGGATGCCAACAAAACCGACAAAGAATTATTCAGCAAGATCTTTCATGGAATGTTAAAACGAGGGGTTTATTTACCACCATCACCATTCGAAGCTTTCTTTCTATCAAATGCATTAAGTGATGAAGATATTGAGTTTACGCTGGAAGCTTTTGAGGAAACGATTTCTGAGATTGTCACAAAGTAAAGCGTTGCGGACTGAAGTCCTTACTTATGAACTTTACAACAACAAATTGACTTCATTTAAGATTTCTCTGGTTCTGAAAGTCCCCGTCAGAACCAACACGTGTTAGTAAATTTATAGGATCGTGGAATTGGTACTTTTAATATCGAGCAAATACTAAAGTTCGCTCCGACGCGGAGCATCGGAGCGAGGTGTACGATAAAATTATTAATTGATCATTGAACAATTGATAATTGAAACTTCCTCATTGCAATTTAACCACGGTGCATCCCGCCCCACCAAAATCTTCTGAAGCGAGTTTGAAGCTTTTAATATCCGAGCGTTCGTTTAAGTAAGAATGAATTTGATCTTTCAGAATTCCATCGCCTTTTCCGTGAACAATTTCTACCTGATTCATCCCTCTGAATACAGCGCGATCAATATAATGCATCACTTCATCAATGGCTTTATCCGTTCGGAAACCTCTTAAGTCAATGGAAGGTTTTACAGCTTCTTTGAGTTTAGAATCCCCTTGAATAATTCCTGAGCTTCGAGCCTTTTGCTTCTTCTTTTTCTTCTGAACTTCAACTTTAACCAGATTTTTGTATTTGGTCTTTAATCGTAACCCATCTGCTTGAACAACTGCTTGCTTTCCTTTTACTTCAACCAATTCCCCGGTGGTATTTCCATCCAGAAAACGAACATGATCGCCAACTGAAGGTGGCTTTTCAGATTTTCTGAACCGGGCTTCACGCTTTTCTTTGATCTCATTCAAGGACTGCTCGATATCCGCTTTTTCTTGGTCAATTCCTGAACGAATGGATTTCAAATCTTTCTTGCCGGTTTTCTTTTCTTGAACAATTCGTTCTACGGCTTGCTCAACTTTCCGGTTTGCCTGATCCATAATGGATTTGGCTTCCGTTAATGCTTTTTGGCGAATCTTCTCTTTCTCTTTATTTACTCCATCCAGTTTATTTAAATATCGGTTTCGGTCAGTTTCTGCTTTAGTTTTAAGATTGTGAAACTTCGCTTTTAGTTCTTCCGCCTGCTGTGTCTTTGTTTCCAGCTCAGTGATCAGCGACTCCATCTTATCTTTGGCTTCACCTAGCAATGTTCTGGAGCGCTCCAAGACTTCTTTTTTGATGTTCATGCGTTGAGCGATTTCAAAAGCATAACTACTTCCGGGAATGCCTTTTTTGAACTTATAAGTAGGAGACAGAGAAGCCTGGTCAAATTCCATAGAGCCGTTTACCGCATTCATATGCTCGTGAGCAAAAACTTTCAACGAACCGTGATGGGTGGTTACAATAACTTTGCATTCATGCCTGAGCAGGTGCTCAATAAAAGATTGAAATAAAGCACCACCTTCTTCAGGATCAGTTCCGGCAGCCGCTTCGTCAATAAGCACCAGACTTTTTGGCGAAAAATTATCCAATGTTTCCTGCATCCATTTTAACCGGGAAGAAAACGTACTCAGATCATTTTCTATAGATTGGTCGTCTCCCAGATCAACAAAAAAACCGCTAAAGATGGGAAGCTCAGAAGTTGGATCAGCAGGTATTGCAAATCCTGATTGAACCATCAAGGCTGAAATTCCCAAGGTTTTCATAGCTACTGATTTCCCTCCGGCATTAGGGCCGGTTATCATTAAACATAATTCATCAGAAGAAAGCTGTAGATGTAAGGGAATAACTTTTTCACGATCTTCTTTTTTAAGATCAAGATTCTTTAGCAGCAAATTAGTGTTAAAAGAATCTTTCAGCTTCAGATTAAAATGTGGCGAAATAACGGGAATCTCGCCATCCAGCTTGATGGAGATTTTAGCTTTTGCGGCAATAACATCAATTTCGGAGAGCGTCTTTGCATTCTGTCTGATATATTCAGAATTCGATCGTACATAATTGGTCAACTCACGGAGAATTCGTTCAATCTCCTGTTGCTCTTCCACTTCAAACTGACGAATTTCATTATTCAGATGTAGCGCCTCCACAGGTTCTAAATATACGGTTTGACCTGTTGCTGATACATCATGAATAAAACCCTGCATCTTGCGTTTATATTCGGCCTGAATAGGAATCACCATCCTTCCGTTTCGGATAGTTGCTCCTTCATCAGAAGTCATACCTGCTTTACTTGCTTGCCGCATCATCCTGTTAATAGTAGAACGAAGATCGTTCTTTTTAGAATTTAGTTTTCTGCGGATGGACTTTAGCTCGGGACTGGCGTCATCTCTTAGTTCACCGTTTTCAGTAACTTTACCTTTGATGGAGGATTCCAGTTCTTTCATTGGAATCAGTGCTTCACAAAGTAGATGTAATTTTGGTTTTTCTTCCTTGCGTTGGTTAACAAATTTCTTAACAAATCGGGTGGTTTGGCAGAGTTTTAAAATATCACCAAAAGCGCTGAGTGGAATAGTGCTTCCTTGCGCGCGGGACTGTGAAAGATGATTTCGGATATCAGGAACTTCACCTAATGGGAAAGGATCTGGATCACGTAAGAACTGCATCATCTCTTCGGTTTGAGCGAGAACATCTACAACAGTTTGTTGATGATTCGATGGATGAAGTTCTTCCAGTAGCTCTACGGTTAGTTGAGACTGAGCAAGAGCTATGGTGGCATCACGGAGTTGTTCGTATCCGAGTTTATCTAAAAGAGTTGAAGGGTAAAGCTTCATTTTAATATTGGGAAATTTACCTTAGTTATTAAGAACTGAAGATAACTCTAAATCAGTCTGGTATGAAACGTCGAATTTTTTTACAACCTCAGTTAGTTAAAATTCCAGAATATTGACTTTCTCATATTTTAAGAGATCAATATGCATATCCATAAGAAAGAAATAATTTACGCTACTATCACCTGGTCTGCGCTCAAAAAGGGTTTCTCCATCAAACCAAAAAGCACGATATCCTTTTCCTTGGAGAAGCTCAAATACTTGATAAGAAGAGCTGTCATTTTTATCCGGATTACCCGAAACTTCTATAAGCCAGGCAGGTTTTGCAGTATTTAGTATTTGTTCAGATCCTTGTAAACATTCAAGTTCATGACCTTCTATATCACACTTAATAAGAGAGATATTTGCAGCAATTTTCAAGCATAAGGAATCTAGAGTTGTTGTTTTTATAGGTAATGTATATTTAGAATCGGCCTCATTTACCATATCACTAATTGAGGCTCTAAAATAGTTTCTAACACCCGATTGCATAGGCACAGTAATTAACGTTTCTCCTATTTGATTTGAAATTGCTTGATTATAAATGTGAATATTTTCAACATCAAACTGTTTCATGTTATTAGTGAGTATATCAAAAGTAAATGGGACAGGTTCTATAGCTATTATTTTAGAAGCTAATGGCGAAAGGAATTTTGAATACAATCCAATATTTGCTCCAATATCTATTACAAACTGAGCAGGATTGCATAATTTTTGGGCTATAACAAGATCAGGCTCATCTGCAATTTCAAAGTTTTTTATCAAGCTATAAAATTTTTTTTGCTTGTACTTTCTAAGTAAAAAAGAAGGGATAAACTGTAGAAGTATATTTTTGAACATTTTTTGAAAGTAGAAAAATTAATTAATTCAACAATATAACTTATGAATTGGAACAGAGAGAACTTAATTTAATGTTACTAATAGAAAGTAAAGAAATCTAAAAAGCTAGATCAGAAAGTTTGAGAAATAAGTCTTAGGTTCTCAATATAAATATTAACACATAAGTGCTTTGTTATGAAATTCCCAATTTTTCAGGTTGATGCATTTACAGATCATATTTTTGGCGGAAACCCGGCAGCGGTTTGTCCATTGGATGATTGGCTGGATGAAGAAATAATGCAGCAGATTGCGATCGAAAATAATTTATCTGAAACAGCATTTTTTGTTAATAATAATGAAGTATTTGAGTTAAGGTGGTTTACACCTGAGTATGAAGTAGACCTTTGTGGGCATGCTACTTTAGCAACAGCTCATGTTTTGTTTGAACATCTTGGTTTTGATAAGCCTGAAATCCATTTTCAAACAAAGAGTGGATTGCTAAAAGTGAGAAGAGAAGATGGGCGGTTGATGATGGATTTTCCAACTGATAATATGCCGCAAGTAGAACCGCCTGCAGTATTGTTTCAAGCGCTGGGTGTTCGTTCCGATCTCGTTTTCTTTACGGATGATTATATGGTTGTGTTAGGCTCTGAAGAAGAAGTGCAAAAGCTGGATCCTGATTTTCGAATTTTATCAGAACTGAATGCACGAGGTGTAATTGTAACAGCTCCCGGAAATGATGTTGATTTTGTATCTAGGTTTTTTGCCCCTGGTGCAGGCATAGACGAAGATCCGGTTACAGGGTCGGCACACACAAAACTTACTCCATATTGGTCAAAAAGATTAGGAAAAAATATTCTGCAAGCTCGTCAAATCTCGAAAAGAGTTGGAAATTTAACGTGCAGAAACAAAGGTGAAAGAACAGAGATTCTGGGAAATGCAGTTACATTTATGATAGGGGAAATCACTATCTAATGAGTTTTGAGCTACTGATACTTATTGGATTAGTTGCAGGCTTGGTTGCCGGATTAATGGGTGTTGGTGGAGGTATAATTTTTACTCCGGTACTATATTTTTTATTTGAAGAAGCCGGAATTGAAAACTCAGTGTTATGGACTATAGGTTCGGGCTTATTTTGCACTTTTATTGCCGCGATTGGAGGGACTATCAGGCAGTATATTCAAAACAATTTCTTTTTAAAGGAAGGAATTTACCTTGGGGTTTTAGGGATGATTGGCGTGTTTCTGGGAAAACTAGTTATCACTTCATCCTATTACAGTCAAAAGCAATTCTCAATATTTTTTAGCTTGATGTTGTTTTATGCTGCGTATATGTTATTTAAAAGAGGTAGAGATAAAACTGACGAATTTGAAAGGAAATACGATGCAATTGGTTTCAAAGCTGCTTCCGTAACCGGAGGTCTGGGAGGTTTTGTCGCAGCATTGGCAGGAGTTGGCGGTGGCGGAATTATGGTTCCTGTGTTGAATTTGTTTTTCAAGCAGCCCTTTAAAAAAACGGTTAGTGTTTCACAGTTAGGAATGGTAATTATGGTTTTTTCTGGTTGGATTCAGTTAGCTTTGATGACGCCTGATGGAGCAGGCCTGACTGAGACTACACTTGGATTTGTAGATTTTGGAGCGGCGTTACCACTTTCAATTGGCGGCTTGATTGGAGGTTTTGGCGGAGCGCTTTTAAATCAAAAAATTTCGAGAACCTTTCTGCAATGGGGATTTGCGGTTTTGGCCATTACAATGGCTACAAGATTGATTTGGAGTACATTCAAAGGCTGAAAACTATGAAGTTAGGCTATATCACCAAAGAAGATCCAAATGACATAAGAGCTTACTCAGGAACGCATTTTTCCATGTTTCAGGCTCTGAAAAATGAATTTGAAGAGGTTATTCCACTCGGACCGATGGATCATTGGTACAAAAATATTGCTAAACTAAAAGGAAAGATTCGAATACTTGGTACAGAAAAAGTTTATAAATACCAGTATGACATTAAGCTGGCAAAAAAACATGCAAAAATTCTGGATCAAAGAGTAAAACAAGAAAACCCCGATGTGCTGCTGGGATCATTGGTATCGCCGGAAGTTGCTTTTTTAGAGTCTAATATTCCCTTGTATCTAACAACAGATGCAACTTTCCCAAAGTTAAACGAACTCCATAAAAGTCATAGAAATCTTCATTCTAAAAGCTATAATAATGCGATGGTATTAGAAGAAGTGGCTTTTAGAAAATCAAAAAAATTGATTCTGCCTTTAGAGTGGCTGAAGAAATCGGCGATAAACGATTATGACATAGCTCCCGAAAATATTTCAGTTATACCATATGGACCAAATATCAAAACTAATTTTTCGAAAGAGACTATTTCTGATCTAATACAGCAACGGATTACAGAGCAGAGGATTGAATTTCTGTTTGTTGGAATTAACTGGGAACAGAAGGGTGGACCTAAGGCGTTGTCCGTTATAGAAGAGCTAAATAGAAAAGGAGTAGATGCAGTCTTAAAAGTTGTAGGATGTACACCCACCTTAAGTCACAAAAAAATGAAAGTGTATGGATTTCTGGATAAACAAAATCCGAAAGAACTAGCGAAGTTGACAGAGTTGTATAAAAAAGCGTCTTTCTTCCTGCTGCCAACAAAAGCAGAATGCGTGGGAATGTCTTTTATTGAAGCGGCTTCTTTCGGATTACCGGCAATTGGAACCAATGTTGGAGGAGTTCCGGAGGCAGTTTTAAATAATATAACAGGCCTTATTTTCAATATTGATGAGAATCCGGAGGTTATCGCACAGGCAATTCTTGAAATCCGGAAGGATAAAAGTGTATATGAAGCTATGTGTAAAGCCACATTCGAAAAGTATCAGCACGAAATGAATTGGGAAAAGTGGGCATCAAAATTCAGGCAGACAATTGATCAGGATTGAATCAAGCTTCTGTTTTTGCAATAGTTTTTCCCCGAGGAGTGCCTTCACGTATTGCAAGCTGACCGCATCCTGCATCTATATCATCTCCACGACTTCTTCTAACCGTTGCCCGAACTTCGTGCTTCGAAAGTTCTTTTAAAAATTTATTTAGACGTTCTTCTCTGGCTCGATGAAGCGCAACACCAGCCACATTATTGTACATAATGATATTGACCTTACTAGGTGCCCATTTTACAATTTTAGCAAGATTACGAGCATCTTCTTTTGAATCATTAAACTCATCAAAAAGTAGATATTCGTAAGTAAGAGGGCGTTCGGTTTTTCTATAATAATGACGAACAGCTTCTTCTAAACTTTCTAGATTCATAGAGCTGTTAATAGGCATGATTTTGTCACGTTTTTCATCACTAGGCGCGTGAAGAGAAATTGCCAGATTAAATGGCTCTTCGTTATCAGCAAGTTTCTTGATTTGTTTAGTAAGCCCAACCGTAGAGACTGTTATTCTTTTAGGGGAAAGTTCAATTCCAAGGGGATCAGATATAATAGAAGCTGAATTTACTACGGTTTTGTAGTTGTGCAAAGGTTCACCCATTCCCATATATACAATATTGGTGATCTTTTTGTCATATTCCTGAAGAGAAACTTCATTTATATATTGAACCTGATCTACAACTTCTCCATGAGTTAAATTTCTGAAAAAGCCCATTTTACCTGTTGCACAGAAAGCACAACCGAAAACACAACCCACTTGTGAAGATACACACACTGTTAAGCGATTTGCTACTCCATCATCGAAGAAGTCAGGAATTAAAACCGCCTCAACTTTATAGTCTTTATCCTCATCAGCAAGCTTAAACAGAAACTTTATAGTGCCATCTTTAGACTTTTGCTGTTGTGATAAGGAAATCCGATTTATATAAGCTACTTCATTCAATTTTGTTCTAAGATCTTTAGAAAGATTGGTCATTTCCTCAAAAGAAGAAGCTCCTTTTTGATACAACCACTGAAAGATTTGGTCAGTGCGAAATCGTGGTAAACCTAGTTCAGAACAAAAGTTTGATAGTTCTGTTTTGGTAAGAGATTTAAGGTCGGTTTTAATAGCTGTTTCCATGCAGCAAAGATAAGCATTAGCAAAGCTAAGTTCGAGCTTTACAAAAACTACCGAGTTATGCGGTGATATACTCTATGTTATTTACTTTTTTGTAAATGCAAATATTAAATAATACTTCGGGTTATGAAAAAAATAATACTATTCCTAGCTGTATGCTCCTTTACATATGTGTTACAAGCACAGGAGAGAAGCAACAGAACAGAAATTAAACAACCGATTAAAGAAAATATTAATGTTGTAAAACAAAAAAAGCTTAAAAGTTCAGCATTGCTCAGTTTAACTCCATCACAAATAATAGGTGGGACTGCTTATCCTGACCCAAGTTTGAATTTTCCACCTCAATCCAATCTTAGAGCCGCAGGTGATGTAAATAAAGATGGATTTCAGGATTTCTATTATTCAGTTTTAGCGGCTGATGAGGAAACGGAAGACTTGTCAGATCAAATTTTAAAAACCAAATTATTTTATGGTTCTGCGACCGGCTTATCAGATGAAAACAGTGATTATTTTATAGACAGCACTTCTATATTTAAAAACGGATTACAATTGATTGATGATCTAACAGGAGATGAAATTGCCGAAGGATTCATTTTATCGGATGGTGCATTAACTATCTATTCAGATGCTTCAGGTGGTAATTTGACGCAAATTGAAAGCATGGAGATATTAACTGATTTGTCCGGTTCTCGGAGTGTTAAAAGTTTTGGAGATTTTAATAATGATGGCTTTAATGATATAATCGTTTTTAATAATCAAATAGTAGGTACTCAATCAAACGAGTATCATGTGATTTATGGTGGGGCTAATTTATCAGAGTTTACAGTTAAGACAATTATTAATGATAAAATTTCAGATTCAAACGCATTCTTTCAGCAAGTTCTCTACTCAGACTTAGACGGAGATGGCGCTACTGAAATCATACAGCTTGTTGGTTTACAAAGTCAAAATATTGCTAAAATCTATACTTTTCAGTTAGATGAAAACGATGAACTCTCGGCATCGGATACCTTAGACTTTCCCCAAACTTTCGTAAATGTCTCTAGTTTCAGAAGTAGCCTTTACACAGCAGTAGATTTAAATAGCGATGGTTTTAAAGAACTGCTTACTTTTGTTCATGATCGCACATACATTTTCGAATACGATACTACTTCTTCTGAAAATACTTTTGTAGTGAGCAACTACAATGAATTTTTCGGAAATGGTTTTTCAGTGATAGGAGATTATAACGATGATGGATTCACGGATTTATTGATGGCAGGGGAACCTTATAGTATTGTATTGGGAAATACAGACTTAGATCTTAATTCATTCATTCCAAGTTTGGGTGAAGGTTCTTTTTCTGGGGTAACAGGTTTAGCAAATAATTCAGGATTTTCTGGTGATGTAAATGGGGATGGGATTGATGATCTGATCTTAGAGTTTTCTACAGAGAATACCTACGGTTACAGAACATATTTTGGAAACGCATCTGTAAGTTTTTCGAATACATCCGAAATTGAATATTCCTCTCCATTCTTTCCTTATGAAAATTCATATTATACACTCAACGCAGGAGATCTAAATGGTGATGGAACTGACGATTATGCCATTGAGTATTATGGGAACCCAAGTAATGATAATGCATTCCCTCGGCTTGAGATTTTTTATGGTGGTGATTTATCTAAATCTACTCCCGATCTAGTGATCAGTCATCCGGAACGATATAGACTTTCCGCACCAGCAGCCGGTGACTTCAATGGCGATGGATTCTCAGATATTGTAATTAATTACGGAAATGAGACTTCAGGAATTAATATTTATTTTGGTGGGGCTAATATGGATAATGTATCTGATTATGAACTTACATTCAGTCAAATGTTTCCTGGAGAATTGGGAAGTAGCTGGTCTGACGTAGCCTTTGAAGCACCAGCAAATGCAGGTGATATTAATAACGATGGAGTTGACGATTTGATCTTTTCAGCATATCAAGTTCAAGAAAAAACATACGTGCTGTACGGAGGTAATTCTATGTCAATCACGCCAGATCTCGAGATAGACTATTTCGCAACTAATTTTGTGTCTCTAAAAGACTTTAATGGAGATGGTATAAATGATCTGGCATTATCAGCTTTTCTTGGTAACAATACAATAAATGTATATTCGGGATTTGACGCTGAAAATGGAGGTTCCTTTTCGCAAGATCCTTCAACAGTAATCTTTGAACCTGTAAATAACGGAAATCGGTTTTTATTGTACTTTGGGATCAATATGGCTGGTGGAGATTATAACGGAGATGGTTTTTCAGATCTTGTAATCTCACCTTTTCTTCACTACGATGCGGCCAATCAGGCGGTAGGGGTTGAATCTCAATATATTTACTTGGGAAGTGCAAATCCTGATAGTCTTGCAGATCATAAATTTGGATTAAAAACAGCTCTATTTACCGGGGCAGGCAATACGTCACAAACAAGTACTTTTTTAACCCAGAATTTAGGGGAATTAACTACTGTTCCAGATCAGAATGGAGATGGAGCAGATGAAATATTGGTAGGAACTACTCCTCAGAATTTCGGATTTGAAACGAATGCAGTAGTTTATTTCGGAGCTTCTGATATAACACAAATAAATTCAGAAGGTGATATTCTATTTGAAGCCCCAAATCAGCGTTTAGGAATCGGCGCTAATAATAATAATATAATTTCACAGACAGGACATTCTGCTGTTGGCGATTTTGACGGAGATGGTAAAAATGACTTTTTATTTACGCAAGGGTCCGATCCCAATTTTGTGAAAGCGCCTGTTTATGTCTTTTCCTCTAATGAATTTTCAGTTGGTAAAGAAGATGAGATTACACAAATTAAAGACTTCAGGTTAAGCCAAAACTATCCAAATCCATTTAATCCATCCACGAATATTAGCTACTCAATACCACAAACATCAGATGTGAGTTTGAAGGTGTATGATGTAACCGGAAGATTGGTTTCAACATTGGTAAACAGCAGGCAAGCATCGGGTACTTACGATGTAAGCTTGAATGCAAGCTCCTGGGCAAGTGGAATTTATTTCTACAGAATTGTCGCCGGAGATTACGTTAAAACACGCAAGTTTACCTTGATCAAGTAAAGCTGATAAAATTTAATATTCATAAAAAAGACGAGTTATAAAAAGCTCGTCTTTTTTTATCCAAGTAGTAAAAACTAATACTCAAGAATTATCTAATTTCAATCTAAATATGTAGATTAAAAAAGTCTATAAAATAATTAACTGTATGAAATTAATATTCTTTATACCATTGTTCTTGTTTTCATCAGCACTTCTCTCTCAGGAAAGAATTCGAATTTCAGAAGAATCATTTTTTGATAAAAATTTTAGAAGTAGTTCTCAAAACTATGTAAAAGAGAAAAGCAATAACTCAATAAAGTCATTAAATCCATTCTATAAAATGAGAGGAATGCCTTTTCCCAGCGGAGAAAAAAATTATATTTTTAATTTTAGATTGAGTTCTGCCGGGGATGTAAACGGAGATGGAAAAGAAGATCTGTTTGTTGTAAAAGAAACTGCAAATGAAAACACTCCTGAACTAGAAGACAAGGTTGTAAAAACAATTATTTATTTTGGTAGTGATAGCGGGATTTCTAAAGAAAATATTGCAATTGTAAGAGAGGATTTAAGGTTTATAGAAGATCTTACAAATGACGGAATATCTGAATCATATAGATTACTTGATGATAAACTTTCTCTTGTATATGATAACTCGCATGGTCAATTATCCTCTTTTACTGAGATAGAGATACCTAGTCCTGAGTACCCATATATAGAAAGTCAGGGAGACCTCAATCAGGATGGGTTTAATGATCTGCTTTTGTATTCCTTATATCTATCTGAGGAATCCACCCAAACTACATATGTGATCTACGGAAATGAAGATTTAGAAAGTTTAGAAATAGACACTTTATCTCTGGAAGGTGTAAATAAAGATTATCAACGACTATTTCATACAGATGTAGATGGGGATAATTCAATGGAGCTTATTCAAGTATCAGGTGATAATAACGATGGCTCAAAAATAAAAGTCAGAATTTACGAGCTTACAGAAGATGGGGAAGCGCAAAAAATTAATGAAGTAGATATAAGCACAGAAATTATTAGCAATTATCTGTCAATTTTATTTGGGGGAATTGGGTTAGCAGATCTCAATAATGATGGCAAAGAAGAGTTATTAATGCTATCGATATCAAGTAATACTCTCTGGGCGTTTACACTTAGTGATGTTGAAGGGGTTTATTATAGTGAAGACAACGTACATCAAATAACTACAAACGTCTCAGACTTTTCAATTATAGGGGATTATAACAATGATGGACATGTGGATTTATTTGTTACGGGAGAGGAAAATAAATTTATCACTTTGGACCCAAATTTCACAGTTTCGTCTACCGAAATCCCTTTAGAAGATGCAGAAAGCCTTATATCTGTTTTTTCACGCAATAAAGAAAGAAGAACAGCTGGAGACATAAACGGAGATAATTTTAACGATCTTGTAATAATTGGAATAAAAGGAGATACACTCCAATATCGAACGTATTTGGGAAACGCCAATTCAGACCTTTCAAGTTATATAGGATTAGTTTTTAATACAGCGCTTGTAAAAGAAGAAACGGCTTTTGCTACTACAAATATTGGGGATATAAATAATGATGGAAAAGTAGATTTTTCAATCTCTTATTTAAAAGATAATAAAATCGAATTTTACTTTGATGGATATGAAAGTGAGCCAAGTGTAACAATTTTAGCAAAGAATGAGGGAAGGCAATCTCCACCTGTTTCTGGAGATTTTAACGGAGATGGGATTTCTGATGTGATTATTAAGTATTCTTCTTTATCGGAAGCGTTAAGTTCAAAATTCCACATTTACTTTGGGAGTGATATCTTTGATTCTGAAGAGGATTACACTTTAAATTTTAAAAACTTATACCCGGAGCTTAGTTCTGGATCAATTGGGAACGTATCGAATGTAGGAGATATAAATCATGATGGGATAGACGATATAGCAGTGGCTTCCTCTCAGGAAAATGAAAATACATTTATCTTACTTGGCGGAGAGAATATTTCAAACCTACCTGATATAAAGATACCTTTATTTGCTTCAAACGCTATTAACGGAAAAGACTTTAATAAAGATGGAATAAATGACTTTTTTATAATTAATACTGAAACCAACGAATTTTACCTATTAAATGGTTTTCCAAATAATGAATTGTTTAGCGATATACCTCTTATTAAGTTAACTATTCCTCCTAGAGATTTTGAAAACAATAACATTCAGCGTTACCTTGGACAAACGGCAACAGTAGGAGATTTTGATGGAGATCTGAATATGGAATTAGCTGTATCTGCTCTATCACATTATAACTTATTGGATAGAGCAGGTTCGCCGGCTATTTATTTCTTTAAAGGTGGTACAGAAATGGACTCTCAAGCCGATGGATCAATCAGTTTACCGATCGAACTTTATGGAGGAAATGGATATGATTCATCAAACCAATATTATAACTCAAATGTAGGAGTTGTTGTTGCTGTACCGGATCAGAATAAAGACGGAAAAGATGAACTATTATTCAGCTCCGGTTTGTATCAAACTTTCGGTTTTGTCGGAGGACTTGATGGAGCGACAAATTCAGTATTATATTTCGGAAATGAGCTTGATGAAATGAGTAAAAATCCATCATTAATTTTACAACCTCCGAATAAGAGATTGGGTTTAGGTGTTCAAAATACTACACTTAATGTTGGACAAAATATTCCGGCAATTGGAGACTTTAATGGCAATGGAAGTCTGAATTTTCTTTTTATACAAGAGAAAGAGTGGAATTTTGTAAATGAGCCTATTTACGTTTATGAATTATCAGAAAATTTAGTTTCAAATGAAGAATTCTCTTCTACTATAAATTCATATAATCTTTCACAGAACTACCCAAACCCATTTAACCCATCAACAAACATTAGCTATTCAATACCACAAACATCAAATGTAAGTTTGAAGGTATACGATGTAACCGGAAGGTTGGTATCTACCTTGGTAAACAGCAGACAAGCATCGGGTAATTATAATGTGAGCTTAAACGCAAGTTCTTGGGCAAGTGGAATTTATTTCTACAGAATTGTTGCTGGGGATTACGTTAAAACACGCAAGTTTACCTTGATCAAGTAAATAAAGAATATTGGAAAGTTTATTAGAAGAGGACGGGTACAAACTCGTCCTCTTTTTATGAATTATTTTATTCTCTGAAAGCTTTCGCTGCTGCTAAAAGAATATTACCATCAATACGTTCTTTATAATTCGGATTTACATAATTGAATTTGACCTCACCTTTTGTATTTACTAGATAAACAGCCGGAGCCGGAAGTATGTGATGCTCATACCCCGAATCCGCTTCCAAATCAATACCATATTCTTTATATCGGTTTACGGTCTCATCATCTACCTTAAACGCTAAGCCAAACGCTTTGGTAGCGGTCATGGGTGCATCTGATAAAAGAGTATATGTTAGTTCATTTTTTTCTTTTGTCTTTTTGAGCAAGTCTGGACGATCGGCGCTTATGGCAAAGACCTGATAGCCTAACTCTTCGATATCATCTTCTATTTTTTTTAAATCTGCCAGATGTCGATTACAGTAAGGGCACCATCCACCTCGATAAAAAACAAAGATAGTTGGCTTCTTACTAACAAGGTTACGAAGATTCACCGTATTTCCATCAGTAGTTTTAACAGACACATCCGGAATAGTAGAACTTATTAAAATTGGATTTACCTTTTCTGCTGACGTAGCATAATCCTGAGCAAATACAGTTGCAGAACAGATCAACATAAATAAAAGAGCGGGTAAGGATTTAAAAGATATTTTATTTAAAGTCATTGTTAGTCAATTGGTTATATAAATTTGGAACATTTTAGTTTAGAAAATCATTGTAATAATTATAAACACTAATTTTATAACAAGAATGTAACAAATGAATTTAGAAGAAGGGTACAGTCTAATTACTGAAAAACTAGAAAGCTGGCTTAACACAGCAATAGAAATGTTGCCAAATTTAGCTGCAGCTTTGTTGGTGTTATTAGTATTTTATTTTATTTCTAGCATCATAAAGAAATACTCAGGGAAAATACTTCACAAAGTAACTAACAATAAAACCATTGTAGGGCTAGCTCAGACTGTTTTTGGAGTATTGATTTTAGGTGCAGGTGTATTTATAGCATTAGGAATACTGAATTTGGATGGAACTGTTACCAGTTTACTTGCAGGTGCAGGTATAATTGGATTGGCTTTAGGTTTTGCATTTCAGGATATAGCAGCGAATTTTATTTCGGGTATTCTATTATCCATACGTCATCCATTTGGAATTGGAGACATAATTGACAGCAACGATTATTTTGGTGTAGTACAGAAATTAAATTTGAGAAATACCGTCATCAAAACTCCTCAAGGTCAAATTGTATACATTCCCAATAAAGAAGTGTATGAAAACCCATTTAAAAACTATACTAAAAATGGAGAACGTAGAATTGATTTACAATGTGGTGTTTCCTATGGGGATGATCTAGAGAAAGCCCGAAAAATTACTTTGGATGCAATTAATAGTCTTGATGGAATTGATAAAGATAAAGGAATAGATTTTTACTACGAAGAATTTGGAGGTAGTTCCATAAACTATGTTGTTCGTTTTTGGGTGGATTTTAGAACGCATGTAGATTATTTATCTCCAAGAAGTGAAGCGATTATAGCGATCAAAAAAGCGTATGATGAGAATGATATTATGATTCCATTCCCAATTAGAACACTTGATTTTGGTATCCGTGGTGGAGAAAAACTGAACACCGTTTTGAACAGTGGAACCAACATGTCGAGTGATGATTAAAATCTACAAGCGACTATTTACTACGTTATCGTAAATAGATCCAAAATTAAATTCTATACCAACATAGCCACCATAAGTATAACTGGTGGCTTGTTGTTTAATGCCGAGCAAAATTTCTTCTTGAGTTAAGCTTTTAAGAGGAGTAGAAAGTTGATCGTTGATTTTTCTATATCTTCCTGAAACAAAAAATGAGAATGAACGATTTACTCTCATGTTAATTCTTGTTCGGATTTCAATACTATTCTTTGAAAAATCATGTAGGTAGTTTCCTGTCTGTAAACGTGCAAAAATACTACCCCAAGGCTGTGTAAAATCTGCCTGTATATCAAGATCTTGACGTAGCAGAAACTCTTCTGTCTCGCTAAATGTAGTAGGTTCTGTATAGTAATTTTGTTGAGCTAAAATTCCATAACGAAAAGTAATCGATCGACGAGTAAATTCAGAATAAGGGAAGATACTGTACTCAATAGATGGGGCAATTCCGATTTGCAGGTCATAGTTCTGTTCAGTAGATGACAATCCTTCTATGTAAGCACCTGCTGTCCAATTATTAGAAAGACTTTTAGCAATCAAAGACGAAAAGTTTTGACGGGTAGTTATGAATTCTGCGGTAGAGTCTTCGCCTTGAGAATTTTCCTGAATAAAAAATTTATTCTTATAGCTGTAGTCATAATTTGCTCGAACCTTCCAATTTTCTGAAATTCTTCGGGCTCTAAAACTACTTTCAGCTTCGTATTCACCTTCTTTTTGCTCACCACTGAAATCGAAACCAAACTCAACATCAAAGTTCCATCCATTCCAAGGATCTACTATTTCTTGTTGAATAGCAGTTTCGTTGCTTCCAACGTACACTACTTCCAAATCAGTAATTACATCCTTTTCAGATAGATAGTTGATGAGTCCTAAGTTGATATACCGAATAAGTTTATTTCTTCTAAGTTCATCGGTATCTGTTTTTGATGAGATAAAAATGAGTTTGTTGTTGGTATTTTCAAATTCTCCTAGACCAAAAAACTCTAAGGTATATTGACGCCCACCGCTACCGGTGCCTTGTGTGGTTACCAATAATTGAACTTCAGCTACACTTTGATCTCGAACAAAATTAACATAACTAATTTCACTTCGAACAAATGAATCATTACAGCCTCTGCAATCTAGATAAACAGTGAGCGTTGAAGAATTAATCTGAGCATGTAAAAAGGTTGAAAAAAGTGCAGTAAGAATTAGAAAAAGTGCAAAAAGGAGACTGCGTTTGCCTGGCATTTGTTAGTTTTAAAAAGTCGCAATTTATCCCCCGAAGTTATAAAGCTTATTACTTAGACGGTGAAAAAAGATTTAAATATATTTATCGGTTGAGTCAGGCTAGCTCATTATCAATTGAAAGGCACTCATAGCTAATATTGCGAGTGTTACCCATAGGCCGATAGTGTGTGGTTTACATTTTTCAAGAGCCTCAGGAACCAAATCTGCAAAAACCATCCAAATCATGGCACCTGCAGCAAAACCTAATCCGAATGGAAGATACTCACGAAAAGTTTCAACAAACAAGAAAGCCGGAATAGCCATTAAAGGCTGAGGTAAACTTGAAAAAATACTCCAACCCACCGCTTTTAACGGAGAGGTACCGTTGGGAACCATAACTAAGCTTATTGCCAATCCTTCAGGAATATTATGGATGGCAATTGCAATAGCTATAAATGCACCAAATTCCATGGTACTGGCAAAGGAAACGCCAACACTGACACCTTCAGCAAAAGAATGAACCGTCATAATGCCGAGAAAAATAAGCATTTGTTTTTTCTTACCGCCAACAACATCTTCGAGTCCAGGTGTTGGCCTGTTTTCTAGCCAGCGATTTGCTAACACTACCAATAACACCCCGGCAAGCATTCCTGCTAAAGTCATCCATTCATTTTCATTATAACCTTCAAAAATTAAACTATAGCTTGCAGCAAGCATTAAGCCGGCTGCTACAGCGTTTGACTTTCCAAGAAAAGAAGTAGAAATATCCTTAATAAAGAAAAAAGGGATAGCACCTAGACCGGTTGCTAAAGCAGTAATTAAGGCGTAAATAAAAACTTGAAAAACGGGGCTACTCATCCAATCCATCGTGCAATATAGCCAGCTTCGACATAGTAAACATGTATGCAGGAAATTTAGAATCGCATTAAATAACAGAACATTAACTCAAAAATAAAGATGTGAAATTGGTATACTTGAGCAAAACCAAAAAAATGTAGTTACATGCTAAATCAAGGTCGTCGTTTTGTTCGTCCACGGCAAAAATTAGTTGAGTTACTAAAAGAAAAGGGCATTAAGGACCAAGCCGTATTGATGGCCATTGGTAAAATTCCACGTCATAAGCTTGTTGATACCGCACTTCATCACCGGGCTTATACTGATAGTGCTTTGCCTATTGGTTTGGGACAAACTATTTCGCAGCCTTATACAGTTGCCGCACAAACAGAATTGCTTGGATTACAGAAACGAGATAAAATTCTGGAAATTGGAACCGGATCTGGCTATCAATGCATGATTCTTTGTGAACTTGGTGCGGAAGTTTATAGTGTAGAAAGGCATAATGAATTATACCATCGGGCAAAAGAAGCAATGAAGGAAGAAGGCTACTCACCATTATTGAAATCCGGAGATGGAACACTTGGGTGGCCAACGTACGCTCCTTATGACGGGATTATCGTAACTGCCGGAGCGCCTGTTGTGCCTGATGATCTGATTAAACAATTAAAAATTAATGGTGTTTTAGTAATTCCGGTTGGAGATGATAAAACACAGAAAATGCTTAAAATCACCAGAGTATCAGAAACTGAATACAAGCAAGATGAGTTCGATAATTTTAAATTTGTTCCACTAATTGGTGAAAAGGGATGGGGAGAATAATGGCTGAAACGTCGAAGGATAAAACGACTTTAAAAGAAGCTCCTTTGTTATGGACAAAAGGTTTTTTAATGGGATCAGCTGACATCGTGCCGGGTGTAAGCGGTGGTACAATGGCATTAATTCTTGGAATTTATGAACGATTACTGAATGCAATTAAAAGTGTAAACGGACCCTTTTTAAAATATTTAATTTCATTTAAATGGGGTTCAGCTTTTAAAGAATTGCACGTTAAGTTTTTGATCTTCCTGTTTGCAGGAATTTTTACTGCATTGGCATTTTTTACCAAAGTAGTTCCACTTCAGGTGTATATGTTCACACATCCGGAAATTGTTTTTGGGCTCTTTTTTGGATTGATATTGGGCTCTATTTACATCTTGTACAAAAGTTTAACAGAAATAAGTTGGCAAGAAATAGTGATGAGCATCGTAGGGGTTGCGATTGGTTTATGGATTGTGAATTTAGTGCCTGCTGATACACCGGAAAGCGCTGCTTTTGTTTTTCTAAGTGGAATGATTTCAATTTGCGCAATGATCTTGCCGGGAATTTCCGGGTCTTATTTATTATTGATAATGAGGAAATATGATTATCTGCTTTCCAATATAGGAATGATAGGAGGAGCAGAAACAATGGATGGAATTATTGGATTGCTTCCATTTATGTTAGGTGCCGTTGTAGGACTTGCCGCTTTCTCAAGGTTCCTGTCTTGGTTGCTGGGAAAGTATCATTCACAGACAATTTCTGTATTAATCGGATTTTTGATAGGATCATTGTTTGTGATCTGGCCGTTTCAAAACAGAGAATATATTGAACAGGTAAGGGAGGTAGAGGAATTGGCTTATGAAAGTGAGCGAGTGCAGAATTTAATGGAGAAAGAAGTAAACACAAACTTGCCGGAATATGAAAGGCTTGGAGAAATAATAAATTCAGATTCGGCATTTGATGAATTCAAGAAGGTTAAAGTTGAAACGGTAAAAAGAAAAATGATCAAATCGACTCCTTTTCTTCCCGGAATAAGTGAAGACGCAGATGATGATCCAAATGTCTGGGGAGGAACTATTGGGATTTTAATTGGTATGCTAATGGTTGGAGGCTTGGATCTCCTTAGAAAGAAAAGCTAGATTAAAAAGTAGAAACTTTATCGACAATAATAAGTTCTAAAAGTAAATAGAACAAAATATTACTGTCATGAAGATTTCAAAAGTACTTATACCCACTGATTTCTCTGAAAATTCAAAAAAGGCTCTTAGAGCAGTTAAGATTTTTACTGACCTGTTTAACTGTAAAGCTGATGTTATTCACGTAGTGCCTTTGTCTTCGTATTTAAATGACAGCATAAGCAACTTGGGTTTACCTTTAGATATGGGGGGAGATATCTATCCTAAAATAACAGAAGAGACCAGAAAAAAGTTAGCAGAATTTTCATCAGAATACTTAGATGAAACTTCAGCAGGAAAGCGGCTGGTAGAAATAGATAGAAAAGCTTCGAATTCAATTATAAGTCATGCTACAAAAGGTGACTATGATATGATAATTATGAGTGCAAAAGGTGGGCATTCTACAGAATTCTTACATGGAAGTACAACCGAAAGCGTACTTAGAAGTTCTCCAATACCGGTTCTGGCACTTAGTAACGAATTTCATTTCGATAAGATAAAGACCATATTAGTACCTACCGACATCTCAGAATTCTCTTTCGAAGTCGTGCCCATTGCTTTTGAACTTGCAAATAAATTCAAAGCCAGTCTTAATTTTTTAAATATAGTTGAATTGTACAACTATGGAATCAATATGCAACCTACGCATTCACAAGTCGGTTCACAGCATGAAGCATCTTTAGATAAAGAAAATTTATACTCTAACTTGATGGATAGGCTAAAAGATTTCTTTACTGAAAATACTAAAGACCAATTTTCGATAAAAAGGCATGACGAGCTTTTTTACGATGAGATTGTAAAAACATCAGGAACAAAGAGCATTTCAATTCCGGTACGAACTGTAATAAAGAAGGGCATGGTTGCTCATCGAGATATCATAGAATACGCCAACGAACATGCGGATATGGTGGTAATGAGTACGCATGGAAGAACAGGGCTTTCCCGATTTTTTATTGGATCTACTGCTGAACAAATTACCAGAAATCTGGAGACACCACTTTTAACAATGAAACCAAGTGTTAACGATTGATTAATTTGTTCTGTTGAATTTTCTGAATGAGAATACTTAATAACTCTTTTTTTGTAACGAAAGGAGGAGGTTATTCTTCATAGAATCTTCATTTTTATAGAGTACAATAAAGTACAAATCATACTATAAAAGGAGGTAGCTATGAAAGCCAACAGAATTCTAATTCCGACTGACTTTTCTGAACAATCAAAATCTGCTCTAAAATTAGCAGGTTTTTTCACCAGAACTTATGAATCAAAAATTGATTTGGTTCATATTGTACCTTTCAGTACTTACATGAGTGAAAGTTTTGACAAACTTGGTCTTCCTTTTGATATGGATAAAGATTTGTATCCAAAAGTTATTGAAAAGGCACAAGTAGATCTGAAAAAACTAGCTTCCGATTTTATAATGGATAAATATTTGGGAGATATCCATGTTATGGTAGATCGAAAACCATCTAAAGCTATTTCAGACTTTGCGAATAAAGGGAAGTATGATTTAATTTTAATGAGTGCTAAAGGAGCCCATCAAACAGCTTTGCTTAAAGGAAGTATTACCGATAAAGTGATTCGCAGATCGCAAGTACCGGTATTAACGGTAAGTAGAAAATACACAAGCAGTGGGTTTGATCGGATAGTAACTGCAATCGATTTATCAGAACATTCATTAGCATCAGTTGCATTATCTCTGGAACTAGCATATCAGTTCGATGCTACTTTAAAACTATTATATGTCAACGAATTGTATTCAGCTGAAGGATATGGTTTTGTAGCTCCATCAGTAGGTATTTCGAATGAAGAAAGTGATGGATTGTTTCAAAAGCGACTAAAAGATTATTTTGAGAATCATAAAGAACTTGGATTAATGCTTCAAAAAGCCAGTGAGGATTATAAATATAGAATCATCAAAAATGATGGAGCTTCAAGTATCTCAGTACCTGTTGAACTCGAAATAATTCGAGGGATATCTGCTTCGTATGAGATTACGGAATATGCAAATAAACACGCTGATCTTTTGATTATGACAACTCACGGAAGAACCGGTATACCCAGAATGTTGATGGGTTCTACTGCTGCACAAGTTGTACAGCACGTGGAGGTATCTATGTTAACTATCAGACCGGATAACTTTAAACTAGACTAAAAATGATATAAAGAGCTAAATCTGGTTTCGATTAGATTTAGCTTCTTTTTAACCCTCTCTCTGTAAATCTCCAATCCGAAATAGACTCATTAATGGCTCTGTTGCTCCAAATTAATTCGGTTTTTCGATTCGCTCTTAGATCGTACATAATCATTTTATTTGCTCGCCAAATATTTGAATCTACATTTGAGAAGTTTTCGGCTTCCAGCCGTTTTATCATTTCATCATCGTTATTAAAATACTCGGCTTTTTCTAATGAATATCTTTCTGTATCGATATAGAATTTAATATAAGCATACTGACTATCGTCAATTTTGACAGCCCGAAGAACTGCTGTAGTCTCATTTTCCGTGACCAATTCAAATTCATAATCATCAGGATTTTGATCGCCAAGATCTTCATAGGTGAAATCGCTACCCATAAATTTATCACCTTTTTGAGATGCTGTAATCGTTTGAATTCTTCCAAGAGCCGGAAGATATAATTTCTGTACTTCGGTATTGCCATCGCTTAACGTAAGAAAGCCTGTTCCACGAACATTAGCCGGTTCCTCAAATAATAAAAGGCTTTTTTCTTCCTCACCTTCATTAAAAGAAAAAGAACTAATCTGTCTAACACGTTTATTTCCCTTGCTGTTATAAATCACCATTTTCATATCAGTTTTTTCGTAGGTGATTTTACTTCGGCGACTATCAACTTCTTCAAAAATTTCAGTTGCCCGGTTTTGAGCACAAACAATTCCTGAAAGGAATGATGTTACTAGTACAAAAAAGCTTATATATCTCATAAAATTATTGTTTTCAGATACAACAGTAATTCATAGTTAAAACATTCACTAATTTTTTAAAAATGATGATTAAAATTAGAATGACATAAATTTATGGTTTAATTCAAAAAGAGCTTTCAAATAGATGCGAAACCTTGTAACTTTGACGCCCTTATAAAGGGCCCGTAGCTCAGTTGGTTAGAGCAGTCGACTCATAATCGATTGGTCGGGGGTTCAAGTCCCTCCGGGCCCACAGTTTGTTTTAAATAACAAGCATCAAACTACAAAAGCCACATTGATTATAGATTGATGTGGCTTTTTTATTTTCTAGTCATTTGTGACCCAATATTCGTTTCAAAATTCAAAAAGGCTTTATCTGGTGAACTAAATTTCAAAGCTTTGTCATATCAAAATTTTTATAGGAGATTAAAGAAGAATTCTAGGGATCAAGAATATTCTAAGTATCTAGAATCTAGGTATTCACTCTAAGTAGTTATTTGAAGAAAGAGTGACTCTGTTTCTTATTTTGTGAACTAAAAACTCAGGCTCCAAAACTATAACCTTCTCCCCAAAACTTAAGAGTAATGTTTCCAACTCATAGTTTGGAATGACTTCGATTTCTACAATTAGTTTATCATCATCCCATCTACTTTTTTGGGTAGCATGTAGTGGCTTTGTTTGTATATATGGTGCCTGGGTTTTATCAACTTCTAAAACAATGGTTTCAACTTCTTTGTCTGACGGTCTAGTTACACCTATAATGTCAAAGAAATAATCATTCCAATCAATCTTGGAAGGTGTATAGGTGTTTGTTTTGTAACCAATAGACTGTATTCGATCTAAAGCAACCGTCCATGTTGAAATATCTTGATCTTCGTTTAGTCCAATAACAAACCAGCGATTGTTATACTGCTTAAGGTAATATGGATGAAAGGTATAGCTGTAGATTAATTCAGATTTAAAGTCCTGATACTCGATAGTAAGAACCCGCTCCTTAATAATAGCATCATACAACGGTGTTAGGTGCTCAAGACCTTTTAGATCGATATTTGATTCTAAAGCGATTACTTCTTTTGAAGATGTTTTTATATCAAACCTATCTTTAAGTACTGGGAGTAATTCTTGGACCCATTCAAATTGTGGAGCTCCAGCAAAACGAGAAAGCACAGAAATTGCTGAGCTAATCTGGTTTAACTCGCTATCATTGAGTGGTTGTTGGGATATGGTGAAGTTAGAATCAGAGTAACGGTAGTACACCTTTCTTCCGTCTTTATGTCTTACTAATGGTATTGACCAGCCTTGATCACTCTCCATAAACTTAATGTCATCAAAGAGCTGACGTCGTTTTATTTCTGACTCTTTACCATTATACTCTTCAAGGGCTTTATTTACTTCATGTAATAAATCATCAATGAAGTAATTGCGACCGGGGTTACTAAAACAACGATCTAAAACTTGGTATCGAAGCAGTGCATTTTTATTGATTGACATAGTAAGATTTTAACTGTGCAGGTTGAGTGCACAATTTGAGGTGATATTAAGTTAAATCAAATTAATTTTTAGAGAAATAATGGGGATTGAGAAGAACACTTTATTAGAATGGCGGCAAATTTTTTTTAGTGATAGAGGAATAACAAAACCTACGGGTGAAAATTTATACTCCTATAAATTAAGTAAGACGGAATTTCAATCTTTAGAAGGCAGCTATAGTCTTTGGATCAAAATTGAAACACAAATAAGAAGTGTTTCTAATCTTGTTAATGAGCCATTATTTAACCAGTTATTTGTTTTATATGCCTCTGAATGGTGGAGAAGGAAATACGATGGAGGCCCTTGGTCGTGGGAGCCGATTCTGGATGAATTAGGAATAGATCCAGATGATTGGTCCGCACCTAAACGAAGTGAATGTGTAGAAAAAGGATTCAAAGCTTGGGGTTTAGGACTCAAAAATAAAACTGGAAAGAGGTTCTTAGGCAGTGTTGCTATACAAGGTGGACTCCCTATGAATTTAATGGCTGAAAATCATGGATCTGTATCAAGGGTCTTGCATAGAATCGTTGATTTAATGCCAGGGACGACTATTGATCCTGATTTAGTTTTTTCATGGATTAAAAATTTAAGCTACTACCTCCCCAAAACCTATCAAAAAGAGGAAATCTATGAGCTGCTTACTGAAGTGATAATGGTTATATCATCAATTAAGCAGGAAGCCGGTTCCGACAATCCATCTAAAATTCTGAATGAATGGCAATCAAATTCAGATAAGTGGAAAAATTGCTTCCCAATTTTGGTTAGTGACGATAAGACTTATAAAATAATAGAGAACCTCGTAAAGAAAGTTGCAGAATCGAAATGTAAAGTCACGTCTAGTTTTATAACATTAGAAAGGCATTTAGATTTTCATGGCGAGGAAGACGATAGATTTAATATTAAAATTCAACTCAATGATTCTGTTACAGAAGAATCATTGAATAAAAGTTTTAACATAAGTGAAGATGAGTCTCTTGATAATTATTTATTTTTAGAAATTTTATGTGGTAATGATAATCAAGAAGTAAGTCTAAGAAAGCTAATTGGTGGAGATAAGTACAAATTCTCTGAAATTGTTTTTGGGGGATTTTCCGGCTACGATGCAACTAAGGATGTACAGGTAACTTTACGTGATAAAAGAGGAAATCGATGGAATAACCCAGAGTTAAACCTGGAGAGCCTTGAAGATAGTATGCCCTGGATATTTAAAATTGAAGAAGAAGGCGAATCCTTGGTGTTTTTAGGACAAGGGAGCTGTAAAGTAAGTGGGAATAAATTTGTATCAGTATCACATCATAATTTGATGATTAAATCTGAAGAGCCATTTGAGTGCATCGGCTCAATTCTTGGTCAGTATGAGATAAACAAATTTACATCAGATTCTACATTCACTAACAAAGAAGGCGAAGAGTTTAGAATAATAACAAAATTTACCGGTGATACTGAAGAAATTATAATGCGGGGAGAGAACTTAGGTTCAATATTTGAGATGCCATCAAAAGCCTTTAGAGGTGTACCATCAATATTCCGCAAAAAAGAGTCCGGTATTGAAACATTATTTACTGACTACAGATGGAAAATGGGTGATAGAAAATTTGACTCGTCGAGCAATAGTTTTTGTGGCCCAGTATATGCTGTAAAAAAAGATGGGGATTATATTAGGTGGAAGAAAAAAGCAGCTGTAATTCCAGATAATTCATCAGAAATGATGATTAGAGGTTTAAATGCTAAAAGTGGAGTTTGGAAGCTAAAGAATTGGCAGATTGAAAAATTAGAACTAATAACTGCAAATGTTGAAAGCTCGAGAAGAGATAATGAGCAGTGGTATTTTGAATATAAAGGTGAATCTTTTACTCCTGAAACCATCCAGGCAAATATCTATTGGAAAGGAAATACCTCGCCGGCAAGAATCAAGTTACCATTCCCTACTCAGGGTGTTAGAGTTTTTAATAAAAACTCGGAGGAAGTTGAAGATGGTACATTGTATTCTGTTACAAAAACAATGGGAATTAGGATCAATTTGATACCAGGAGATTGCAAGGTAGTAAAGCTTGAAATTAGGTCCGATTCATCCTCTGTTCCTCTGAAATACATTCACTTTGGCGATAATGAGACGTCCAAGCAGTTGAGACTTTTAGATTATAAAAGTGACTTTGAGAGATTACTATCCTTATCTCAGGACTTAGATGAAGTCGTTTATTTCAATATATACTTTGATGACAAAAAACAATTCCATATAAAAATTGCACGCTACTCATTTCAGCTGAAAAAAGAAGAAGATAGGTGGTATTTACCGAGCGAGATTTTGGCAAAAGTTTATATTGGGCATGACAAAAATCACTTAAGCCTAAAAACACAAAGACTTGATGTCCCTGGTGTTGCCGATATTGAGGTTCCTCATCGTGAATCTGGACATTTAGTGATTCCTGAAGAAGTTCAAAGTAGCGGGCCTTGGATTATTTATACCTCGAAAGATTCAGATCTACTTATGCGTCCCACTTATTTGAATATTGGGAATACAGATACTGAACCTTCCACCATAGATGATTTAGAATCAGCCATCAGAATTAGTGGAAAGTATGAAAGATTTGATGCCATAGATGATGTCTTAATAGATATGACCAATGATCCTGACCATACAAGTTGGGATACAATAGCCAGATTGGCTAATGAATATGGTCATCTACCCCTCAACTCTTTAGACGTGTGGTCAAGAGCTGTCTATAACCATGATTTTATTGCAATATTAATGTCCGGAAAGCTTGTATTACCTGATGGTTTTATTGATCGATTTGCTTTAGAGCTACCATTCATGTTTGAGTTTATCCCACTAAAAAGCTTCCAAAAAGCAGTTCAATGGCAAAAAGCAGATCTTGGGGATTACTTATTTGGAGAAGACCTTTATGAAGTTATTAAAAGAAAAGTTATCGTTTCTGATTGGCTTTTTGAGTCCATTAAGTATTCTTACATAATTGCTCTAAATAATGTTGTTGGAAAATTTGATAAAGAAATTATTGCAGGAAATTCCGATTTAGTAAGTTTCTTTCTATTCCAATCTCAAGATTCTCATTATCAAAAATTACGTCAAGGACATGAACATGATGGCGGTAGGTGGCCAAGTGATAATCCAATGTTCAAATTGATTGCAAAGTATTCCCTGCAAAGTGATCCACTTTTTCGCTTGAACGAAGATTATAGATCTGTGGTAATAAACACCCCAATTTTACTAGCTAAATGGGTCTATGAGTCGAATGAAAACTTAGAGAAGTTTAATCCAGATTATATCCATATGATTCGAAAAGTGAAGGATTTTGATGAATCATGGTTTACAAACGCTTTTAATCTCTCACTACTAAAGTTTTATTATAATGAGTAAAAAAACAGCCAAATCCCCATTGAATTATTATAGTGAAATGATACCAACACTTTCTGAAAGAGCTGGTAGCGGAGCACTAAGTTCTTTTGGCTTTTCAAATCCACCACTTAGGGCTTTTTTGAAGAATCAGTTTCAAAAAGCGATAGGTGAAGACGGAAATTTTATTGGCGACCCGGCATTTGAGGCTGTATTTGGTTGGAAATCTCATGACAAAAGAATTGAGGAATTAGAAGGTGAATTATTACATCCAAAGCTGGTTCAAGCACTTGACTCAGAAGAAAGCGATGTAAAAAAACACTTCAAACCATATTTACACCAAGAAATTTCTTGGCGAATACTAGGTGATAAAATCTCAAAATCAGTTATCATATCAAGTGGTACTGGGTCAGGAAAGACGGAGTGCTTTATGATTCCAATCCTAAATCGTTTAATTGAGGAAAGAGAGAAGGATAAAAGGCAGTTAAAAGGTGTTCGCACACTTTTCTTATATCCTTTAAATGCTTTAATCAATAGTCAGCGTGAAAGATTAAATACATGGACAAAGCCCTTTGGAAAAGATATTCGCTTTTGTCTCTATAATGGACTGACACCTGAAAGAAAAAAAGCTGAAGAGAAAAGAGAAACACCAAATCAAGTAATAGATAGGGAGACTTTAAGAGACAATCCACCTCCAATACTAGTTACAAATCCTACCATGCTTGAGTATATGCTGGTTCGAGCAAAGGACAATCCAATCATAGAACAGTCACATGGACTTCTTGATACAATAGTATTGGACGAAGCACATACGTACATAGGATCTCAAGCAGCAGAAATGGCCCTATTACTGCGGAGAGTTCTTCATGCATTTGGTAAGAAACCAAACGAAGTACGTTTTATTGCAACTTCAGCAACCATTGGTGAGGAAGGGGAGGAAGCACAAAAAAAATTAAAAAAATTCCTGCAACAAATTGCAGGCGTTGACCCTAAAAATGTTCACGTTGTAGAAGGCCAAAGAGATATTCCATCACTCAAACTTTCTGAATCAAAAAATACAACATTAGCTCAGTTACAAGAAATTGAAGATCCTGATGAACTTTACCAAGAATTAGAAAAAAACAAAACGGCTCGTCAAATTAGATCATTGTTTACCAACAGTAACGATGTGGTTACAAAACTTTCGAACATATGTTCAGAAATCTATAAGGGTAACACCACATTTAGTTTAGACCAGCAAAAGAAAGCATTGAGTTGGCTAGATTTGCTTACATCAGTGGTAAGAAAGGATGGAAAAGCTTTTCTGCCTGTTAGGGCACATATATTTCAAAAAACATTTGCAGGAATATGGGCTTGTGCAGATAAAAACTGTCAGGTTAAAGATTCAAGCCTCCAATCGAAGCAATGGCCATTTGGGCAATTATATTTACAAAATCAAAGTAAGTGCAAGTGTGACGCTCCTGTTTATGAAGTAGTGTCATGTAAGGAATGTGGAGAAATTTATTTAGATATTGAGAGATCAAGTGATGACAAAATAATCCAACCAGCGAGAGATGAAAACTTCGATGAGTTTGAACTTGAAGTTGATGATGACTCAGAGTTAGTGGATGAAGAAAAAGATATACTTTATGGGGCTGGTAATGAAGGTTTAATTACAAATAAAAAGTCTGAAAACACCGGTACTGTTTATATAAATAAAGAGACCAGGGAATTGCATTTTGAACAAGTAGATAACTCTATTGAGGTAGAAATAAGAGAGTATCAAGATGAGCCTAATGGTCTTCCTTGTCCGAATTGCCATGATAGTAGCAAAATAAAGTACAAGAGATTCAGGGGTCATACTATTGGTGCTCCCTCAATGTTAAATGTACTGCTCCCCACTTTATTGGAGTATGCCGAAAGTGGAAATGAATCCCCTGCTCTTCCATTTAATGGCAGACGACTTTTAACCTTCAATGATAGCAGGCAAGGTACCGCTAGAATTGCAGCAAAATTACAGCAAGATTCCGAGCGAAATAAAGCCCGTGGATTAATCTACCACTATGTTTTAAGAGATGGATTGCAAACGAATTATGCTGAAGTAAAAGAAATAGAAGAAAGAATTAAGAAACTTAAACAAGTACCTGATGCCGATCTCGTTGGTGACTTGATTGAAAAAGATGAAAATAAGTTAAACGAATTAAAATCATTTTCTCCTGTTCACTACGACAAACTAAAATCCAATATTGCAAAAGAAGACGGAGACTTCCGACACATAATTACTCGGTATAACAAATACGATCCCTTCTTATTCAGTAATGATTCAGTGAGACATAATGTGGCTGAACTTTTAATATTTAGGGAATTTGCAAGAAGACCAAGGCGTCAAAATAACTTAGAAACTCTCGGTTTAGTCGGTTTGGATTATCCATCCATTGATTCTATTTCTTCCGCTCCGTCAGAATGGAGTTCAAATGGGCTTTCATTAGATGAGTGGAAAACGTATCTGAAAATCTGTATTGATTATTTTGTACGAGCCGGTGGAAGCACAGAAGGATCAAATCAGTACTTAGAATATTGGTTAGGCCTGCCGTTCTATAAATCTTACTTAATTGCTCAAGACGAAGATTCAGTAAGTAGTTATCAAAGAAAATGGCCAACAGCTAAAAGAGGTAAAAGCCAGAGCCGTATTGTACGTCTTTTAATAAAACTTTTGGAAGTTGATCCTAATACTGCAGAAGGAGAGGATATAATTGATGAGGTTTTAGTACGAGCTTGGCACGATCTTACTAGAAATACTCAAACTTTAACAAGAAAAGATTCTGGATATATTCTTGAATTAAGCAGTATATCATTTACAATACCAGAAAAAGTATGGATATGTCCGATTACAAGAAGATTTCTTGATAAAACAATAAGGGGTATTACTCCATATCTACCAAAAACATTGGATGATATAGTATGTAAAGAACACAGTATTCCTCGCTACCCAGAACCTTTTGGGAATACTCAAGACCCTTTCAAAAATAGAGAATTAGCACAAGAGTGGATCCATCAACAGGAAGAAATAGAGAGTTTAAAAAACGAGGGATACTGGTCTTTATTCAATGATAGAGTTATTGAATACATGCCTTATTACGAGGCAGCTGAACACTCAGCTCAAATAGATTCAAACCTTCTACAACGCTATGAAAAGCAATTTAAAGAAGGAAGAATAAATATCCTTTCCTGTTCGACCACAATGGAAATGGGAATAGATATAGGTGGAATTAGAATGGTTGGCATGAATAATCTACCTCCACATCCAGCAAATTATTTACAAAGGGCGGGGCGTGCAGGGCGTAGAAATGAGACAAGGTCAACAACTATGACCCTGTGTAAACAAAACCCTCATGACTTAACTGCTTTTGAGGAAAGTAAATGGGCTTTTGAGACAAAATTACCAGCGCCGACTGTTTCTCTTCAAAGCAAGATAATCGTACAAAGACATGTAAATGCATTCATGCTGTCTTACTATTTAAATAATGTAATTGGTTTTAAGGAAGTCGATAAGCTAAAACTTTCTACTGGCTGGTTTTATTTAGACAAGGATCAAGGTATTACGAAATTTATTCGTTGGTTAGAAGCTTTGGATGGTGACGAATCAGATCAATTCTCTGAGGGAGTTAATTTATTAGTTAGAAAAAGTGCACTTGACGGTTTAAGCTTAGCTTCGATTTATGATAATGTCATTACTCAAATAGATGAGGTTTTTTCCAAATGGAAAAAAGAGCATGATAATATCGAGAATCAAAAGCAGGAACTTCTGGAAAAAGGAAAAGCAGATTCACCGGAGGTCAAGGCTATTGGGCACCAATTAAAACGTTTGAAAGAAGAGTATCTACTAAGAGAGTTTGCATCAAAAGGCTTTTTACCTGGTTATGGATTTCCATCCAATATTGTAGCTTTTGACCATTATAACAGGTCTGAGTATAAGAAAGATAAAAGAAGAAAAGAGACCAAAACGAGAGATGACAATGTTCAAATGAGTAGAGACTTACCTTCAAGAGATATTGTAACTGCATTGAGGGAGTATGCACCTGGAGCAGACGTTGTATTGGATGGGGCTGTATATCGATCGGAGGGAATAACCTTAAATTGGCATGTGCCAAGCTCGGTAAAGGATGTTAAAGAATCACAGGCAATAAAATATGCCTGGAGATGTCATAAATGTGGTTTTAGTGGATCAACCTATGACATGCACAGTACATTTATTTGTGAAGAATGTGGAAGTAAAATCAAACAATCCGACATAGAACATTATTTAGAACCAGCTGGATTTAGCGTTGATTTTAATTCTTCAATTCATAATGATGTCACTTCTCAAACTTATATCACAATAGAGAAGCCCTGGATTCAAGCTCATGGAAGTTGGGTGCCATTATTGAATCCAACACTAGGAAAGCATAGAACTACTACATCAGGAAATATTTTCAACTTTTCTAAGGGAATACATGGTGAAGGGTATGCTTTATGCCTTATGTGCGGAAGGTCCGAGCCTATGGACAAAGACGGTAATCTTCCAAAGAAGTTTAAAAAAGGGAACTCTCACAAAAAGCTAAGAGGTGGTTCAGACTCTAGCAATGTGTGCCCTGGTAGTAAAAGTGACTTCGCCATAAAAAAAGGAATAGCCTTAGGTCATCAAAGTAGCACTGATATACTTCAAATTGTACTGAAAGATGTACATGGAGACTGGCTTGTAAATAAAAATATCGCATCAACCTTAGCAATTGTTTTAAGAGATTCCTTAGCTGAGTTATTAGGAATCCAAAATCAGGAGCTTTTATGTGATGTTCAGCAAGCAAAAGTTGATGGAAGACTAACAGAATCGATATTGATTTTTGATAAAAATTCTAGCGGATTTAGTTCTAACTCGGGACATCTAATTAATCGTATGCTTGAGGAAGCTCGCAAACAATTAATGTGTCCAAAGAATTGTAAATCAAGTTGTCCGAATTGTGTATTGGATTATGATCAAAGATTCAGAGAAGATGAATTGGATCGTCACCTTGCGCTACAATTTCTTACGCCGGAGTGGGTTGAAAAGAACAAGCTACCATCTAAGTTGGACTATTTTGATGGAAAGTCTGAGATTGAACAAGAGTCCATCTTTTCAGGTCTAATTAGAGAACTTGAGAATACGATTGAACATTCTAAAGTGGTTCAGTTATTTTTAAAAGGTGATGTCAATGAATTTGACTTGTCTAATTCAAACATCAGGCAAACAGCTCAAAAATTAGCCTACAATAAAGGTATCGAAGTAGATATTAATATTGATGCACCTTGCTATGATAAGCTTTCTGCTGAAGATAGGTTTGTAATATCATCACTTTTAGGCATTGAGAAGGTAAACCTATATAAGGTTTCCTCCCTTCCAACTTTTAAAGGTGCTTTACCTATTGCCGCTATCAAATCCAGCAATAATTCACATTATTGGGTCAGTGAACATCCCAAGATTATTGAAGGAAATGAAAGCTGGGGAATCATTAATGATGTAAAAAGCCCTATTGTTCATGCTGATTGTGAAGTAAAATTGACCCGAGACCAAGTATCACTTTCTGAAATCAAGGAATCACTCAAAGGACAAGCAGACTTAGAAATTTCTATACAAGATGAGCTTAATACAAGATTACATGATTTTGGAGAAAGGTTTTGGGAGTTTATAGCTGAACAACACGATGAATCAAAATCTAACCTGTTTAATAGTCAGCTTTCCATAAAAAGAGTTGAGTACAGCGATCGATATTTGTACAATCCTCTAAGTTTAGGTTTGGTGCATTCTGTGATAGATGGATTAAGAAAATTAATAGGTGATAACAGGTGGAGTAATGCTTCTGTTCAAATAAATACTGCAAATAATTCAAATAACATGAGACCAGGCAATCTTATATTTCACGATTGGATGGAATCAAATGATCGCGATGCAGTTTTTGAATATCTTTTTCAAAAGTCTAATCTCAAGCTAGATTTGAATGTGCAAGATAGACGATATTTAGAGCATGGACGAGCTTTTAAAGTTATATTTGACAACAATTCGAGTTTAACGATTAGGCTAGATCAAGGAGTTGGATACTGGAGGGTTGAAAAGCCTCGATACTCAAATAGGCGAACTACACGTGAGAACACAACCTTTGAGTTTAAATCGGTTAACATGGGAGAAACTGGTTTAGAACAAGAAGCGTCTCAGATTATTGATAAAAACCCTTTGCTTGTTGGAAATAGTTATCCTACACAGATTTTTATTAAGTACCGTACTAGTTAAAAACTAACACCATAAATTTCAGTTAAAACCACATGATTACAGGCGAAAATAAAAACAAGGTTGATAAAATTTGGGAGACGCTTTGGACGGGTGGTATCTCCAATCCTTTAACGGTAATTGAGCAGTTAACTTATTTACTGTTCATCAAAGGATTAGACGACGAACAATCTCGCAAAGAAAAGAAAGCGCAACGAACAGAAAGCCCGATTGAAAACCCAGTGTTTTCTGACAACCAACAGCATTTGCGCTGGAAAAATCTGAAAGAGTTAGAAGCGGAAGCTATGTTTAACACCATTAAAGACGAGGTGTTTCCTTTTATCAAGAAGTTGGGAGAAAATGACGAATCCACCTTTCGTAAACACATGGAAGGCGCCATTTTTATGTTTCCGAAGCCGTCCATTTTGTCGCGTGTGGTAGATTTGATTGATAAACTCCCCATGGAAGACCGAGACACCAAAGGCGATATCTACGAATATATGTTGTCTAAACTGAGTACAGCCGGAACCAATGGTCAATTTAGAACACCGCGACATATCATTAACATGATGGTTGATTTGATGAAACCTAAACCCATGGAGACTATCGCTGATCCTGCATGTGGTACAGCTGGGTTTCTGGTTTCTGCCGGTCAGTATATTCTGGATCATCATACTGATGACCTGCACAACGACGAAGTTCGCAAGCACTTTCAAACAAATATGTTTCACGGATTCGATTTTGATTCTACCATGCTCCGGATTGGGAATATGAACATGGCGATGCATGGCTTTGATGGTGCTACCATTGATTATAAAGATGCACTCTCTAGTGATAGTGGAGAACTTCGTAATCAATACAACCTGATTCTTGCCAATCCTCCATTTAAAGGAAGTCTGGATTACGACAGCGTTGCTAAAGATTTGCTTGATACCGTTAAAACCAAAAAAACGGAACTTCTGTTTTTAGCTTTGTTTATTAGAGCGCTAAAAATTGGGGGACGTGCAGCGGTTGTAGTTCCCGATGGTGTGTTATTTGGAAGTTCGAAAGCTCATAAAGAAGTCCGCCGTATTTTGGTAGAAGACCAACAACTAAATGCCGTTATTTCTATACCGAGTGGAGTGTTTAAACCATACGCCGGAGTTAGTACGGCCGTAATTATTTTCACCAAAACCGACAGTGGTGGAACCGATAACGTATGGTTTTACGATATGAAAGCTGATGGCTATTCGCTGGATGATAAACGGGATAAAATTGAGGATGATGATTTACCTGACTTGATAGAGCGCTATGCAAATTTGGAGAATGAAGCTGACCGCAAAAGAACCGACCAAAGTTTCTTAGTTCCCAAAGCCGAAATTGTAGACCAAAACTACGACCTCTCCATTAACCGCTATAAAGAAATTGAGTACGAAGCCGTAGAATACGATTCCCCAAAAGAAATTATTAACGGCAAAAACGGTGAATCTGGATTACGCCAACTCGCTGAAGAACGCCTTAAAATTCTGGATGAATTGGAGGAAATGGTTTGAAAATCGTTTCTATTGAAGAAATTGCTGAAAAAGTTGATTATGGGTTAACTGAAAAAGCAAAGAATGAAAAGGTTGGGCCAAAATTTTTACGAATAACTGATATTCAAGATGATAAGGTTAACTGGGATACAGTTCCATATTGTAAGTGTGATGATAAAGAATTTGAAAAGAATAAACTGGTAGTAGGTGATATTGTTTTTGCCAGAACTGGAGCAACAACTGGTAAAAGTTTCCTTGTTCAAGAATTAGATTATAAGGCAGTCTATGCTTCATACCTAATACGTTTAAGATTAATCACAGATCAAGTTCTTCCAGAATTTGTCTCATACTTTTTTAAATCCGATAAATACTGGAATCAAATTTATGCCGATTCTGATGGTGCAACACTTCCAAGTTTTAACGCCACAAAGTTAAAGGCTTTGAAACTCCCACTTCCAAGCCTTGAAGAGCAGAAAGCCATTGTAGCGAAGTTAGACCGAGCGCAGCGGCTCATCGACATTGACAAAGCCATGCTCGCCAAATACGACCAACTCATCCAAAGCGTGTTTTTGGAAATGTTCGGGGATCCGGTTACTAATCCGAAGGGGTTTGAGAAAGGAACAATCCGTGATATTGTAAGCGAAACAAAATATGGAACCAATAAAAAGGCTCATGAAACTGATGGGGAATATCCAGTCATAAGAATGGGGAACCTTTTATATAATGGTGAATGGGATTTCTCCGATATGAAATATTGTGACTTGGAAGAAAAAGAATTGCCAAAATATCTTGTTCACAAAGGAGATGTTCTTTTCAATAGAACAAATAGTAAAGAATTAGTAGGAAAAACTGGGGTTTATAGAGAAGAAGCGCCAATGGCTTATGCAGGCTATTTAGTACGAGTACGACCAAATGAAAAAGCTACAAGTGATTATATTTCAGGATACTTAAATTGCCAACATGGAAAGTTAGTTTTAGAGCATATGTGTAAAAACATTGTGGGAATGGCAAATATAAATGCTCAAGAATTACAGGATATAGAAATTCTAATTCCTCCAATTGAATTACAACAAGAGTATGAAAAAAAAGTAAATGAAATTAGGGGTCAAAAGTCTACAATCGATGCTGAGATAAATAAATCCCAAGAATTATTTTCGTCATTAGTGCAAGAGGTATTTGGGTGAGCCTATCTGGGCTATAAATTCAGGTACTTTACTACATTTTCGGTGACCAGCTGATCACAAAAATCTTCCATTTCTTTAAGAAAATTCTTTTGGTCTTTATTCAGGTCAGAAATGGGCAGTACTACCCAAAAGTCAGTACCGAACATACTTCTTTCCCTCATGATTTTCCCTTCAGAGTTGTTGGCAAAAAGTTTTGTCTTAAATTTGTTAACAGTAACCTGCGATTCCAAATTAAAAGAGAAGTCTGCATACAGGTTAGGGTAGGTTGCCATCATATTCAGGATGGTTTTAATCCGGTCTTTGGTGGCACTCTCTCCATTCCAAGCACCTTTGCCTCCAAAATGCCCAAGGCAGAGTCTAAGGTTAATATGTTTTGCGAGTACTGGCTCCCACTCAATGGGTTCATTGAGCTTACGGGCTCTGTCTTTTCGTAATTGATCTTTAAATTCCACTTTTTGGGTTCCCCTATATGCTACAACAGGATTAACAAATGTCGAGATCATTTCTCCGCCACAGTGGGTAAGCACGGGGATGTTTTTTTCTGCGCAAATTTTAAAGATCGGATCCAATCTCTGGTCAGTGGGCAAATACCCTAATGCCGGGTAACATTTTACTCCAAAATAGCTAGGATTGTCTCTATTGAAAGCTCTTAGAAAAACCTCGTACAAATTTCCTTCGCCTTTATCATCTGCTCTTCTTGGATCAACGGGAAGGTACGGCAATATTGCACGGGTTTTGCTTAATCCACCCAGCTCATTGTTTTGTTGAATGTAATCTTTCTCGCTGGTTTCCTCCCAGCCACTATTTAAATCCATTCCCAATACAATGCTAAGCTGATCTTTATTCGCATTAAAGAGCTTGTTATACACATGTCTAATTGCATACTTGTTCTCAAACTGAGTGAGCACCGCTTGCATTTTGGTAGACCGAAGGATTGAAATAATTCTCCAGAGTCTTTTGAAAAAACCTTTGCGGTCAAAGCTCAGAAAAGCGACTGTCTCAGCTTCAGCAAAAGTTATCTCCTCAAGATTCAGTTGCCTATCCAGTTCTTTAAAATAGGTTTCAAATTCATCCAGAAAAGTTTCCCGATCTAAAGAATCAGCGGTGAGCTCATCGTTGTCTAATACGCTATTAATTTCATTAATAAATTCTTCAATGGGTTGGTCAGTTTCTGCCTGAATTTCAGCATCCGATGCTTCTAGAAATGCATTCGAGCCCTCAACTAATTTTTCAATAAAAGCTTTAACAGATAATTGTTCTTCAAGATCAGTTTCAAAAGTTCGAATTCCGAAAATTCTTCGGAAGATTTTTTTTACGATCCAGTATATTCTTGGGGGTAGGAATTCAGCAAAGCTTAAAAGAAATCGGGTTACCAAGTAGGTAACACTTACACACGCGCCATCAAAAATGTGACAGTGGGCGTCAAATACAAAGTTATTGGTGTCAATTATTTGTTTTGTTTTAGGGCCAAGCCGGTCGTATGGGTTATCGCTGATTATTTCCCGGGCTCTTTTTATAAATTGCTTTTGCTGTTCGGTGTATTTCATAACCGTTTGGGTTCTTTTTGATGGCTGCTTAAATATTAAGCTTAAGGTACTAATTTACAACTGCATAGTTATGTGGTTTTTAGCATTCCACTTCAATTATTAATTTTGCTTGAAATGACCAACTCATATTGAGCTTATAAACGTTTTGTTATGAAAGAAAAAAGAGAAGCCCTGCAAAGTGAAGCCAAGCATAAAACAGCTAAAATAATTAGTAGCCTAATTCCATTAGGATCGACCCTATATGAGCTATTTACTGCTATCAACCAGCCTTTATATAAGGAGAGAATTGAAGAGTGGCGAACTGGGGTTACATTAAGTTTAGTTAAGCTTGAACAAGAACAAAAAGTGAACATTAAAGAATTATCAGAAAATGATGAGTTTGTAAGTTTACTCACTAAAGCCAGTTTAGATGCTATTCAGTTTCATCAAAAGGAGAAGCTTAAAGCCCTTAAAGCTATTGTAATTAACAGTGCTCTTGAAATTAATTCAGGAACGCTTGATTATGAAGAACAAAATATGTTTCTCCGAATTGTAGATCGGATTGATGCTACTCAGTTTATAATGCTTAAGATGTTTTATAAACCTAATGGACATTTAAATGCTATAGATAAAACAGAACTGATAAATTCAACAGATAGGATTGCAACACTATTTCGAAATACGTATCCCGATTTGAAAGATAAGATAGATTTACTTTCACAAATGTGGGTAGAGCTCCACAGTTTTGGATTAATTTCTTCACCCATATTTGCTAACCAGTTTTCTATTAATCCGGTAAACTCAAAAAGCAATATTATTACTTCGTTTGGTGAAAGATTTCTTCAAATGATTGAAATAAAAGAGGAGAACTGATGAATTTATCAGATCGGTTACGTGTGAAACGAGAAGCTTTATAGAACAAAGCCAGAGACAAAGTAGTAATGTCACATTGTAAATATGGACAAAAACCTATATGCTTATATAAAATAATATAGGAAATTTACCATAATTGTATATCTCAGAATCAAAAATAGAAGAAGCAAAAAAGGTATTTAAATCTCATGGGGGAACTATGCGAACTAAGCAGGTTCTGGAAGAGGGAATTCATAGGAGAACCCTGTATTATATGCGAGATAATGGCGATCTAAACAAACTGGAACGCGGTGTATATCAACTGGTGGACGATGAAGTAACAGGGAGTCCGGATATGGTCGTAATTGCAAAAAAGATCCCTAAGGCTAGAATCTGTCTCGTATCAGCACTATCCTTTCATGAACTTACCGATGAAATTCCTCATGAAGTTCATATTGCTCTTCCAACATCAAGTTGGGAACCGGCACTGAATTATCCGCCCATTAAAGTGTACCGTTTTTCAGAGGAAACATTCGAAGTCGGAGCTCAAACCCATTCTCAGGATGGGATAGAAATTACTGTATTTACTCCGGCCAAGACGGTAGCAGATTGTTTTAAATTTCGAAATCAGATTGGTCTTTCGGTGGCGGTGGAGGGACTAAAGCGAACGTTGTCAGAAAAGAAAGCAACCGTTAAAGAAATACTAGAGTATGCCAAACTGTGCAGAGTAGAGAAAGTAATGAAACCATATCTGGAGGCTTTTACTCATGGCTGAAGTTATTCAAGTGCTGAACGGTTTTCTTTGGCCAATTACAGAAATGGTACATGAAAACCGAAAGATAGTATAGGTTTGGGTTTCTGAAAACAGGTGGGATAAGTAGCATTGGTTTTACTACATTAATGCACAAATAAAAAGGTTTTGATAGATACGGGGTAATATGTCCAATTTTAATTTTTTACATGATGACTGGCCTGAATTTATAGAGCATGCAAAAGCAGTGGAAAAGTTGGTTTATGTAGATGCACGAGGCGCATGTGTACGAGCGCGTTTTTTAACGGAACAGGTAGTGCTTTGGATGTATGAAAATGATGAAGATCTGGAGTTACCATATGATAATGCTATGGGGAATCTTATTCATCAAGTTCCCTTTAAGAAAATTGTGGGTTACCAAGTATTCAATAAAATGAATGCGGTACGTAAAATTGGAAATATTGCTGCTCACGAAAGTAGAAAAAGAGTTAGTGAACGAGATGCACTTTTAGCTTGTAAAGAAAGCTTCCATATTATGTTCTGGTTGTGGAACACCTATAATGATGGAGAAGAGCGAGAGGATCTAAATTTCGTTGAAGAAAAAATACCAAGACTTCAGGCTCAGCCTGCTTTATCTAAAGAGCAATTAGAAGGTTTAAAGAATGAAGTAGAAGAAAAAGCCAGAACTATTAAGGATATTCAGAAAATTCTGAATGAAAAAGACTCTGAGCTGGCGCAGAGAAATCGTGAAATTAAACAAATGCGATTGCAATCAGCTAAGTTTGCAACGGATCACGATTATAACGAAGCCCAGACTCGGGAATTTTTGATCGATGTTCTGTTGCGGGAATCAGGTTGGGATCCGGCCGAGAAAGATGTCAGAGAATTTGCAGTTGAAGGAATGCCGAAATCTTCAAATCCATCTGGCAAAGGCTATGTAGATTATGTGCTTTGGGATGATGATGGAAAACCACTGGCGTTAGTGGAAGCAAAAAGAACTACAAGGAAATATGAGGAAGGTCAACAGCAGGCTAAATTATATGCAGATTGCTTAGAGAGCCGATTTGGAGTGCGTCCAATTATTTTCTTGTCTAATGGATATCAGGTTTGGTTATGGGATGACACGGTATATCCAATCAGAGAAGTGCACGGATTTTACACTAAAGACAGTTTGCAACGGCTTTTTTTCCAGAAAAGAAATAAAGAATCACTCCATCTTGCAGAGGTAAATCATGACATCACAAACAGACCCTATCAAATTGAAGCTATACAAAGAGTAGGAGAGCGTTTCGAAGAAGGCCACAGGGAAGCTTTATTGGTGATGGCAACGGGAACAGGTAAAACTCGTACATCGATTTCAATTGTAGATGTTCTTCAAAGATACAGTTGGGCTAAAAGAGTGTTGTTTTTGGCGGATAGAAATGCCTTAGTTAAACAAGCGTACGATAATTTTGCTAAGCATTTGCCCAATACTGCTATTGTAAATTTGGTAAAAGAGAAAAATGACGACGCCGCGAGAGTGGTATTTTCAACCTATCCAACCATATTGAATCAAATTGAAAAGTTGGAAGAAGGGCATCGAAAGTTTGATGTTGGCTACTTTGATTTGGTAATAATTGATGAGGCTCACCGAAGTATCTACAACAAGTACCAGATTATTTTTAATTACTTTGATGCATTACTGTTAGGATTAACAGCAACCCCCGTTTCTGAAATTGATCGCGACACTTACGAAACATTTAAAACGGAACAAGGAGTGCCAACTTTTGCTTATGAATTGGATACAGCCGTTGACGAAAAGTATTTAAAGCCCCCTAAGAAGATTTCAGTTCCTAGTAAGTTTCTGAGCGAAGGAATTGTCTATGATGATTTATCTGAAGAAGAAAAGGAAGAATACGATGATTTACTTGCAGATGATGAAACAGGCTTAATTCCTGATCATATTAATGCCACTGAATTGAATAAGTGGTTGTTTAATAAAGATACCGTTGAAGGGGTATTAAAAAAGTTAATGGAAGATGGGATTAAAGTAGAAGGTGGTGACCGGATTGGTAAAACTATAATCTTTGCTAAGAATCATAAACATGCGGTTTATATTCAGGAAGTTTTTGATAGAAATTACCCCAGATATGCTGGTAATTTTGCGCGGGTAATTGATAACAAAGTGGAACATGCACAAGATTTGATCGATAAATTCTGTAAAGCAGATAAAGAGCCGGTTATTGCAATTTCTGTAGACATGATGGATACGGGAATTGACGCTCCCGATGTAGTAAATCTGGTTTTCTTTAAACCTGTGCGGTCTAAAACTAAGTTTAATCAAATGATTGGGCGTGGCACCCGTCTAAGACCTAATTTATTTGGCCCAGGGCAGCATAAACAGCATTTCCTGATTTTTGATTTCCTTGGAAATTTTGAGTTTTTTAATCAAAACCCTGATGGATTTGAACCTACTCAAACAGCGTCTTTAAGTAGTAAGATTTTTGATTTGAAGCTGGAACTTGCCTTCAAGTTGCTTAATGATCCATATAAGAAAGATGAGGAATTACAAGAGTACAGAGTTGAACTACTAGATGAATTACATCAATTAGTGGCTAACTTACCCAAGGAAAGTGTTCAGGTACGTCCACATTTGAGTTTGATTAATAAGTTGGAGCCAAGAAATGTATGGAATTCACTTACAAGCGGAGAGAGAAACGAAGTAGTTACTAAATTAGGTGATTTAGTTCAGTTTGGTTTTGGCGATGATGAAGTAGCGAGAAGGTTCGATTATATGCTCATGACTATTGAGCATGAATTACTTGATAATGTTCTGCAGGAAAGTGTAAACAAAACTCGTTTAATGCATATCGCCGATCATTTGTTGAGTAAAGTTCATATTCCTGTAATTGCAGATAAAGAGCCGACTCTGAAACTTACTCTAAGTGAAGAATTTTGGGAAAAACCTTCTTTACGCGGATTAGAACATATCCGATTGGATGTGAGACAACTGATGAAACTTGTTGATAAAAAGAGAAGAGACCCAGTTTATACCAACTTTAAAGATGAATTCGGTGAAGCGGTTGAAATTGAGGCTCCAAGTGTAGAAGACGAAGGGTTTTCTATTGAGTTAAAAAGGTATAGAGAGAAGCTCCAGCATTTCGTTGAAGAGCATAAGAATCATCTGGTAATTGAGAAAATCAGGAATGCAAAACCTCTTACTGAAAAAGACGTTGAGACTTTAGAAAAGTTACTTTCAGAAGTGGATCCAAATATAAGTAAAGAAGAGTTTCAGCAAGTGATAGGTGAGGATTTAAATCTTATTAGTTTTATCCGTTCTAGTATTGGTTTAAGCGAAGAGGTATTAATGGAAAAATTTGGGGAGTTTCTTGAAGATAACCGCTTAAGTGCCAATCAAATTCAGTTTGTACGACAGATGATCAAGTCATACCAGCAAGAAGGAAAGTTAGAGATCAAAGCTCTTTACGAAGAACCATTTAATATTCTAAATCAAGATGGAATTGACGGGGTATTCTTAAATAACGCAAAAATCGCAGATTTGCTGATAGAACGAGTCAAAGAATTGAATGATTTAAAGGTGGGGTGAGCCATTCTTATTTACATAATATGACCTGTGCAGGTAGAATGCAGAGGTTGAGGGTATTATGTGGTTGAACGAGAAAAAAACAAAGAGAATAAGACATGCATAAAATTACTTTATTTCCTCTCGGAAACGTAGATACTTCCAAGACTCTTTTCAATTTAGAAAACCCACATAGGTTTAATTTATACACTTTAGGTCAGGTAATAGTTGACAAATGTGCATATAGTTAAACTAGAAAGTTTATTTTGTAACAATTGAGTAAAGTATTACTTTACTAATAGTGAATAAAATAAACAAAATATTGCAAGATTGGCCTTCAGGTACGGTTATAACTACGGAGTGGCTGAATAAAAAAGCGGTTTCCCGTCAGCTGGCTGACTCTTACAAAAAGAGTGGTTGGTTGGAAGGTTTTGGTGTAGGCGCTTATAAGAGACCAAAGGACGATGTGAAATGGGTTGGGGCCCTTTACACACTTCAAAAACTGGATGGATATAAAATACACGTTGGTGGCAAGTCCGCATTGGAGCAGCATGGACTTGGTCATTACATCAGAAAAAGCAATAATAGCGTGATCATATTATGGAAGAAACCATCTCAAAGGCTTCCCAAATGGTTTATAAACCAAGTATGGGATGATCATATAGAAATACGATCAGCTAATCTGTTTGACCAAGTCGAAACTCATTCGGAAAAAGCAATCGATGGCATAGAAGTGAAAGTGTCTTCTCCAGAACAAGCCTTTATGGAATACCTTTACGATGTACCCAAGCATGAAAGCTGGGATGAGATGAATTACCTATCAGAAGGTTTGGTCTCCTTAAGGCCAGCTGTGATTCAGTCATTGCTGGAAAATTGTAACTCAATTAAGGTAAAGCGGTTGTTTATGTATCTGGCTGAAAGGCATAATCACACCTGGTTTAAAAGAATAGATGCATCAAAAATAGAACTTGGAAGTGGAAAACGGCAAATCATGAAAGGCGGCAAGCTAGATAAAAAATATCAGATAACAGTCCAAGAATTGGAAAGAGAGGATCGATGAGATCAGAATATGAAAAACAGGTTAAGCTTCTGTTAAAAGTACTACCATCTCTTAATGTGGTAGATTCCTTTGCTTTGAAAGGAGGAACCGCAATTAACTTTTTTATTCAAGATTTTCCAAGGCTATCCGTTGATATAGACGTTACCTATGTAAAGCTTAATAGTCGAAATGAGGCACTTAATGATATTCAAAAAGGCATTGAGATAATATCAAAGGATATCAAAAAGAGAATACGGGAGTCTAATCTCACTAAACAGAAAAGTGGAGGTACCGTCAGTAAACTCATTATTTGGGAGGATGGAGCTCAAATTAAATTGGAAGTAAATACCGTTTTGAGAGGTTTCATCTTTGAGCCTGAAGAACTGGAGTTGTCTTCTACTCTACAAGAGCAATTTGAAACATTCGTTGCTGTAAAGGTACTTTCAAAGTCTGATTTATATGGCGGAAAAATATGCGAGGCATTAGATCGTCAACATCCGAGAGATCTTTTCGATATGAAAGTTTTGATGGATTCAGAAGGAATTACCAATGAAATTAGAAAGGCATTTTTAGGATATTTAGTTAGTCACTCTAGGCCGATGAGTGAGCTGTTACATCCAAATGTACTAGATATAAATGATGTGTATGTTAAAGAGTTCGAAGGAATGACAGAAGAGTCCAATATACTCGAAGATTTGATTGAGGTGCAGCATGAACTGCCAAAAATTATTGGCAAAAGTTTAACGAAAAATGAAAAAGAATTTCTTCTCTCATTTAAAAGTGGTAATCCAGATTGGAGCCTGATTGAGATTACACATTTACAAGAACTACCAGGCGTTAAGTGGAAGTTACAGAACATTCAAAAAATGAATAAAACGAAACACGCAGTAGCCTACAAAAAACTAGAACAATTATTAGCAACATAGCGTCAGGTGAAACTACCTCTTTTCACCAATGAATCTTAAAGTGGGTACATTTGTTGGCACACCTTGCGTTAAAATCGCCTTTTAAAGTATTATAGAGGTAATAAATTACACCGCTCATAATCGATTGGTCGGGGGTTCAAGTCCCTCCGGGCCCACAGTTTGTTTTAAATAACAAGCATCAAACTACAAAACCCACATTGATCATAGATTGATGTGGGTTTTTATTTTCTAGTCATTTGTAATCCAAAACATATTTCAGAGTTCTTGTAAAGTAAGAAAAGCTGAACCATGATTTTCGAAGGTGCTTTTTTCCTCATCCTACACATCGAGTTAATCCTGTGAATCCTGATACAAAAAACTAGGGATGAAGAGCTGAGGTCATAAATTTCAGCCCCAATCTATTTTTTCTTTGAATTACTGTGGAGCAAAGTTTTAAATAAATCTAAATAACGATAACCTCTTATTATTATAGTGGAATTTCAAAAAGCACTAATCCTCCAAAAAATCACTATACATATTCGCAGTTTGAATGATATTCCCTTCCCAATTATCCATATATCTGCGAGCTTCTAAATAGCGATTGGTATTAAATTCATCGTAATCAACTGAGGATGGATCCACACTACTGATGCGAACTTTACTTGCTGAATGAATAAATTTGTTATCTCCAATCCACATTCCAACATGAGTAACTGCTCTGGAGCGGGTATCACTGGCTTCTCTTCCAAAAAATAAGAGGTCACCAACTTCTAGTTTATTCCATTGTTTGTCTGAATCGATAAGTTTACCGGCTCGAACTTGCTGGCTGGCGTCACGTGGAATGATGTGACCACTCATAAAATAAATGGTTTTAGTAAATCCGCTGCAATCCATCCCTTTGGTAGAAGTTCCTCCCCATAAATACGGAGAGCCAATTAAGGTCTTAGCTGTTTCTGTAAGCGACGCCGGAGTTGCAGAAACACTATTAATCCAAGCATCAAGCAAACGAGCCTCCCTTTTGGCAACAAAAGCTTTTCTGCCATCAGGATATTCAACCTCGTAATAACTTCCTGAGCTATTTAATAATTTCAAGATGTTTCCTGCTACAAGATCAGATACTTTTTCGGAGCTAGAATTAGCTTTGGAATACGAGAACCCAACCGTGTTCAAATAAATGATCTTATCTGCATTTGCCCAATCTGTTAAAGTAGACTTGTCTACACGTACAATTCCGCCACTATCAACCCAAGATAAATAGTCTTCCGGAGTTTGAACCAAATACCATCCGCCTCGCTTTTTCAGTACTTTTAATGGCATTCCTAAAATAGCTTGTGTGGCAAGTTGAGCAGAATGCTTAGGCTCTGATCTTAAGTTTGATACAGAGTTATTTACCAAAGCATAAAACTCGTTTCCTAACTCTTTTGACGGCAAAACAGAAATACTGTCTAAAAAAGAAATGTTTTTATCTTTTAAGCTTGCCAACAGTGACGCTTTTGCATCCGGAAGAGAAGTTTCGCCTCGTAGAATAACAGAGCTGTTTTCGAACTGCGCTTCAGCATCAAACAATGCTATGCGGGAATCGGGGACAAATTCATTTTTGACTTGTTCAATAGATTGTTCAACAAGCTGCATGTTTTCTTGGTTTGTACAACTAATTAAAAGAGCAGAAGCCAAAAGAATTAAAGTAAAAAAGAGTGTAGAGCGGTTCATAGAAGAAATGAGTGAATGAGTTGAGTTAGTTTAAAAAATGGATTGAAATATTATTCGTTAATTTCAGATAGGAACTGCTTCCAATCCTTGGTACTTAAATAATTTGAGAGTTTTTTACCGGGACATAAAGTTTCGGCATAGTCTTTATGGGTTTTGATCTTTTCAGCTGAAACAGAATTTTGATTAGCTAGATAAGCAGTCACTTTTTTCATAGAGTCAATCTGCTTTTGCTTCAATTCCTGTTCCTCAAAATTACCAAGCAGAACAATTAATGCATGCCCGGTAGGATCGTAGGTAGTGTTTGTATCTCCACGATATTTAAGTGGTCTGCCTTCATAAATAACTCCGTGGCGATCAATAATGTAATGATAGGGTACATCAATCCAGTCTCGGGCACTTCTACTCCAGGATTGTAAATTTTTTAAATATGTTTTTGTGTCTTTGTCATCCGGGAAAATTTCTCCACCATGATGAATAGTGATGTACTCAATAGTATGTTCATAACTTGTATCAGCTGAATCAGTACTTCCCCAAGCCGACCTCTGAACTAGCCAATCTTGAGCTTGAATTAAACTTGAGAAGCCGAGGATAAGAATTGGAAGTAAAAATTTTGTGGCTTTCATAAAAATAGCGCAAGTTTTTTTAGTGGTTTTCTTCTAATGGAGTGTACAAGGTACAAATATATATAAAATTCAAAAAAAGGAGACAGTCATGAGACAAATTATAACAACCGCGCTACTTTTAATTTTTGTTGGCACGCTAGCAATACAAGCTCAAAATAAAGATCAAAGAGAGAAACGAATGGAAGTAAAAGAGCGATTTGAAAAAAGAACGAGTCATAAAGCAAGATTTCAGAAAGGTTCTGAGGTCTTGTTTAGAAAGATGAATCTGGACGAAGATCAAAAAGAAAAAGTGAAAGCTATCATGCTTGAGGGTAAAAAGGAATCAATTCCATTCGAGAACCAGCTAGGTGAGAAAAGAGCTCGTTTGCGAACACTTTCCTCCGGAGATAGTTACGATGTTAATGCTCTTAATAAAGTAGTTGATGAAATGGCGAATCTCCAGGCAAGTATAAAAAAGATACATATTGCAAAAAGAGGAGAAATAAGGTCAGTACTCGATGCTGACCAGAAAGTAATTTTTGATTCTAAGCCAGAACGTGGAGAAAGAATGAAACATAGAGCCAGAATTAAAAAGCTAAAATAGAGAGATGTATTGGCAAGAGAGAAAAGCCATTCTTCTTATTGAAGAGTGGCTTTTTTTAATTGATATTTTCGTGTAGTAATTAATTGTTAGTTTTTAAATCAGCTCTTCCAATTTCTATGATATCGGATAAAACTCCTGCTGCAGTTACTTCTTTTCCGGCACCAGGACCTTGTATAATAATGGGTGAGCTGGAGTATCTTTTAGTGAAAATCTGAATGAGATTATCTGTTCCTTTTAGTCCTCCAAGCGGAGAATCTGCTGCGTCTTCCTGAACTCCGATTTCAATTCCTTCAGGTGTAAACTTACCAACGTACCTAAGGCGTTTATTGTTAACTAAAGCTTTCGAATTTCGGTTTTTCCAGTGCTCATCATAAAAGGTGATGTGATCAAGAAATCCTTGAAGCTGATATTCGATTAACTCCTTAGGCACCAAAGACTCTACTTTTATTTGATCTCGTTCAAATTTAAATCCGCAAGTTCGAGCGAGTATCAGGAATTTCCTAGCTACGTCTTCGCCGGAGAGGTCATCACGAGGATCCGGTTCTGAATAGCCAAGTTCCTTTGCATTCTTAATAATTTTACTAAACGCATCACCTTTTTGCAGCTGATTAAAGATATAGGTCATAGTTCCAGAGAGTACTCCCGAAATTTCTTCTATTTGATCACCAGACTCAATTAGATTTCTCACAGTATTGATTACAGGTAATCCCGCTCCCACGGAGGTCTCGTATCTGTAACCTGATAATCCTTTTTGTTGAAATGTTACCAACTTGTCAAAGTAAGCCTGTTCAAATGTATTTGCTCTTTTGCTTGGTGTTGCAACATGAATGCCATGAGAAAGCAGCTTTAAATACTGTCGCGCAACAAGTTCACTACCGGTGGCATCCACAAATACAATAGATGATTCTTTCTTTTGGATCAATTGACTTATAATCTCATGCCAGTTGGTTAGCTCTTGAGAATCTAAAAGCTTTAAAATGGCATTATCTTGATCCGGTTCCCAAATAACCTGTTTGCTGTTACAAATTCCAATGATATTAATTTCAAAATTAGGGTGATTTAACTCTTTAATTTGTTCAAGTAAAGTGCCTCCTATAGCTCCAATTCCGGCGATAAAAACATGAATGGTTTTTTTATTCTGTGTTACAACGCTGTCAATTATTGGCTCTTTTTCTAATTTAATACTCATTATTTTTGTGAAAGTGATTTATAAAATGATTTGAGATAATCGTTGATTTGATTGAACTCGATCAAAAAAGCATCATGTCCATGAGACGATGAGATTTCTTTGTACGTTGAGTTTGGAATAAACTCGGCCAATTCGTTTTGCTCATAAGTAGGGTAGAGTAAGTCAGTATCCACACCTATTACTAAGCAGGGTTGCTTCACGTTGCTTAAGGTTTTTTTAAAAGAACCTCTATTCCTTGATATATCGTGAGTATCCATTGCTTGAGATAAACTCACATAAGAATTAGCATCAAAGCGCTTGGTGAGTTTTTCTCCCTGATACTCAAGATAGTTTTCTATTTCAAACTTTTGCGTTTCAGTATTTAATGATCTCCCGAATTTAGCTTCATAATCTTTCGGAGATCGGTATGTAATCATAGCGAGAGCTCTTGCTGCTGAGAGTCCTTTTTGGGGAGGATAATCAGGATCGTAAAATCCTCTTTTCCAGTTTTCATCTGCATAAATTGCTTGGCGTTGTGCATGACTTATTCCAATTGCCCAAGGCGAATGAGCTTTACTCATCGCCAATAAAGTTAATGAGCGGATTCGTTGATCCATTAATGCAAATTCAAGCGCAATCATCCCACCCATAGATCCACCGATGATCATCTCAATCTCATGAATTTCTAGATAATCGAGCAACAGTGTTTGAAAGTGAACAATGTCTCTGATGGTGAATTTTGGAAAATCAGCTTGATACGGTTTACCGGATTCGGGATTAATAGAAGTTGGTCCTGTTGAACCATAACAACTTCCCAAATTATTAATACACAAAACGAAGTGTTTGTCTAGATCAATAAACCCGTTTTCTTTGAATAAACCTGAAAACCAATCTTCGGCGTTTGAGTTTCCTGTTAAAGCATGACAAATAAGAATAACATTATTCTTTTTTTCATTTAATGTTCCCCAGCTATTCCAGGCAATATCTATAGAAGAAAAATCGAACCCGGTTTCGGTAGTCCAGGTTCGATTTATTGTAGTGATATTTGGCTTATCGCTCATAAAAAACTTAGGCTGCTTAAAAAAGTTAAACAGTGACAAGTTTTTGTGATTTTGCGAGTGCTTGCTCAAAATCAGTAATTATATCATCGATGTGCTCAATGCCAACAGAAACACGAATAAGATCTCCTTTTACTCCGGAAGCTATTTGTTCGTGTTCAGTTAACTGTTGATGAGTTGTTGAGGCTGGATGGATTACAAGAGTTTTTGCATCACCAACATTCGCTAAATGACTTGCAAGCTCTACATTATCTATAAAAGCCCGGGCAGAATCGAACCCACCTTTAACCCCAAATGTAAATACAGAACCAAAATGATCTTTTTTAAGATACTTCTTAGCTCTTTCATGGTATTCATGATCTTCTGAACCCGTAAAGTTTACCCATTCTATTGCTTCATTATTGGTAAGCCATTGAGCTAATTTTTTCGCGTTTTCGTTGTGACGTTCAACTCTAAGTGAAAGTGTTTCTAAACCTTGTAGAAGCAGAAAGCTATTAAACGGTGATTGCGAAGATCCAAAATCTCTTAACCCTTCTACTCTGGCACGGATGGCAAAAGCAATGTTTCCAAAAGGTCCGTCTTCACCAAAAACTTCCCAGAAATTTAATCCATGATATCCCGGTGATGGTTCGCTGAATAATGGATACTTACCATTTCCCCAATTAAAATTTCCTGCATCTACAATCACTCCACCGATGGAAGTGCCATGACCGCCAATCCATTTGGTAGCAGAAGCTGTAACAACATTTGCGCCAAATTCTATCGGTTTAACTAAGGCTCCACCGGCGCCAAATGTGTTATCCACAACAAAGGCAATGCTATGTTTTTTTGCTAAAGCGGAAAGTCCTTCAAAATCGGCAACATTTCCTTTTGGGTTCCCAATCGACTCTACATAAATTGCTTTCGTGTTTTCATCGATGTGCTTTTCAAATGCTTCAACAGTATCTTCTTCGGCAAAATGAACATCAATCCCAAGTCGGGGAATAGTAACTTTAAATTGATTGTAAGTTCCTCCATACAAATTTTGACTGGAAACGATGTTATCTCCTTGTTGAGCAAGGTTTGTAATGGCAAGAAACTGAGCTGCTTGACCTGATGCTGTTGCAACAGCTGCAACCCCGCCTTCAAGTGCGGCAATTCGCTTTTCAAACACATCTGTAGTTGGATTCATTATTCGCGTGTAAATATTCCCAAATTCACGCAATCCGAATAAACTGGCAGCATGTTCAGTACTTTCGAAATTATAGGATGTAGTTTGGTAAATTGGAACGGCTCTTGATCCTGTGGTAGGATCTACTTCTTGTCCGGCGTGTAATTGTAGTGTCTCAAATTTTTGTGAACTCATGGTACTTGTATTTTTTGATTTATAATTAATAAAAAAGCCCCTTTCGGGGATGAGTCCGAAAGAGGCATACAAAACAAGCTCTTCGCACTCATCTTTCTCTGGCAATTGCCAAAGCAGGATGTAGCACCTTTTCTGAAATAAATCAGAATGGTTGCCAAGGCTTCAAAGGACCTGATCCCTCCACCTTTCTTGATGAGAATGCATGATGTAAAAGAACAAATAAAACTAACAATCAATAAAAAAGTCCTTCAGATCATACACTCTAAAGGACTTTGAAAATTTCTTTTCTATATAAATCGCCTTTAGTGTAGTGCCTCAGTTGAGCAACACATACACATTATTTCTAGGACGATATATTGAGTTGTTAATTTCATTACATAAAGGTTACGGGTATGAAAATTATAATGCAAGGAGGAATTTAAAATTTTTTAAGGGTGTATATATTTTAACAAGAATTTAAAGAAGTAAACCGAGATAAAGAACCCGTATTTAGAACCATATTATATAATTATTGTCACTACAAAAAACTCTTTAAAATCTTTTTTTTAGTTGGCTCGCATGGTTTTATGACGAAAGTGTCACTTGTAAATTTCGCTTTTTTTATTATTTTGATGAGTTGACATGGGTTATTAATGAAATATGGGATACAGAACAGAAACCGAAATTCTGAAGACACAGGTTCAAAGCTTGTATATCTTAGACAAGCTTTTTCGGAAAAACTTCGATTCACTTCAGGAGTTAGTGGATCTGATGCCGGGTATATTTCATGTAAATGATAAAAGAGATCTCACTATCGGTCATTTGAATAAATCAGGAGAAGAATGGGGCCTGCTTTCTAAAGAAGAGATCAATAACATGGGTTTCGAGTATTTTGAAAAGAACATACATCCCGATAGTCTGAAATATGTAGGACCAAGATTCCTTGAATTTTATGAGAAAGCCGATGATGATCAGCTTCACGCAGAATTTCAAAAAATCTTGAATCCTCGTACCGGAGAGTATGACACATTCTTCACAGTTTGTAAACCCTTCAAAGAGCATAATTTATTACTCACCTCATCAAATCCGATTTCAGGAATTGATTCAGTAACTCGCAGAATAGAGCGTATAGCCGGCGAAGAAATGTACGTGAGAAAGCATTTCGATGAATTCCGGTCGCTTACCAGAAGAGAAAGACAAGTGCTAGCTAAGATAGCTCAGGGATTTAGTAACAAAGATATTTCGGGACAGCTGTATATAACACTGGAAACGGTGAAAAGTCATCGCAAGAATATTAAGAAAAAAACGGGAATACCAACCACAGCAGGATTAGTTCAATTTGCTATAGCTTTCGAGTTGATCTGAAAAATCACCAGAAGTGGGGATTTACAGCGTGGTTGGAATCGAATACTTTAACAAACAAAAAGACATCATGAAAAAAGTTCTCTTTTTACTTATTGCTGTATTAGCAACTCAAAATACGTCAGCCCAAAATATTTTAATGGTTGATAATACAGAAGCAAATCCTTCGGGTACGAATTATTACTCAGATTTGCAGGAGGCCATAGATGCTGCTCAAGTCGGGGATATTATTTATGTATTGCCAAGCCCTAATAGTTATGGTAATGTGGAAATTCAGGATCGGGAAGAACTCACTTTTGTAGGGCTGGGGTATAACACTTCAGCCATAAATAAGAATTTTAATTATGGTTCAGAAGTAGGAACAATTGATGTTGATAATTCATCGAATCTGGTATTTAAGGGGTTGCAAATAAATATACTCTCTCTTGATAATGCCAATACCACAGAGCCTTCGTCTACTATTGTTGTAAATGGTTCTGTGGTAGGAAGTATAAACGCTAGCTTTGTTCAAGGACTTACAGTTTCTCACTCGTATATCGAGAGTTTCAGTCTTAGTAATAATGATAATACAGCTATTATTTTTCGTCGTTGTATTATCAATCCTGCCGGTTCTTCAATTTCAGATTTCAATGATATTATAAATGGAAATTTCCATAATAGTGTGTTTTTTGATTTCACAGTAAGGTCTATCCATAACAGTACCTTCAAAAATAATATTTTCCTTAAAACACAGCGCTATCAATACGCGGATGCTCAAATTCAGGAAATAGCAGACAACAACAATACTTTTCTGAATAACTTCTTCGATATAATTTTACCGATCAATGAGGGTTCAAATTTCGGAGAGAATAATGTAGTTAATGAAGCTCTGAACCCAACGGATATATTTGCAGATACTGCCGTTTCAAATAGCACAAATGTATTCGATATGAATTGGGGCATGACACCGAAGCTTAGCAGTTTGCTTAATGCAGGAACAGACGGAACTCATATTGGCCCGTCGGGTGGTATAGGTACTTATTCTAATTCCATATTCTCTTTACCATTTGTGTATGACATTGTAATTCCTGATGAAATTAAAGCCGGTGAGGACATCGAGGTCACCATCAAAGCAAAAGGGAACTAACAATGAAATATGTATTCAATTTAATAGTGCTATTCATGGTCTCGGTGTCGGTCTACGCGCAAAACATCTTAGTTGTTGATAACACAGAAACAAGTCCTTCGGGTACAAATTATTATGCTGATCTACAAGCCGCTGTAAACGCCTCTCAATCAGGAGATACATTACTGATAAATCCAAGTAATGATTCATATGGTAATATAGATTTTATTGGCAGAGATAATTTGACTTTGATAGGTGCAGGTTTGGCTGTAAATCGCTCGGTAAATCAATTCACAACTGAATCTAAGGTAGGCACAATGAAGTTTGATGGGTCAACAAATATTAGCGTTATCGGAATTGAAATTAATAGGATTTCAGATCCAAATCTTTCCGGGTCTAAGAATTTATATTTTGAAGAGGTAGCAGTTAGTGATGTTCATTTAATTGAATCAAGTAATGTGATTTTTAAAAAATGCTATATGAGCAATGCTTTAAGAATTGACAATGTTTACATTGAGAATTGTGTAATTACTTCACGCAATAATTCGACTCAGGATTATGATAACTCTACTTTAAGGAATAACCTGTTTTTCTCAATGGGTTTCTCAGGGGGTAATTCTACTAGTAGAAACGATACATTCATAAATAACTTATTTGTAAATGTTCAAAATGAAGAACTTCTGGCAGATGACAGTCATACATTTATTAATAACTTTTCAGATGACTTAAATATGCCATGGAGTGATGGCGATAACGGTGCTGTGAATAACATTGCCTTGAATATTCCAAATAATGAAATATTTGCCGATTCCTCAATAACAGACGGAGACGTGTGGAACCTAGAATGGTCGATGGAAGTTATTCATTCTCAAATATTAAATGGAGGAGATGATGGGACTAATATTGGGCCAACTGGTGGTTCCGATCCATTAATTTATCCTGCATACTCATTACCAACTATTTTTAGTTTGATTGCCCCAACAAATGTTCAAGAAGGCGAAGATATAGAAGTAACCATTAAAGCAAAGGGGAATTAAACGATGAAGGTTTTTATACAATTATTTTTGCTTTTGCTATTGGTTTCTTCGGTTAGGGGGCAATCAATTACAACATTAGAGTATTTTTTTGATACTGATCCCGGTTTTGGAAACGGTACTTCTATATCGGTAACCGAAGTAAATGACGAAATTAATTACGAAGGCTCCATTATGGCTTCATCTCTTTCCAGAGGATTGCACACGCTTTACATTCGGGCAAAAAACAGTGATGATGAATGGGGATTAACCATCAAAAAACTCATATTGGTGGACCAGGGAGAAGTAAGAGAAATAGAAGATATAGAATATTTCTTTGATGAAGATCCGGGTTTTGGAAATGGAACTTCTATTTCAATTACTGCTGCCAGACAAATCGATGAAGAAGCAATGCTTAGTACTGAGGGATTATCTGTAGGTTTGCATACAATTTTCATCAGAGCAAAATTTACAGATGGAAATTGGGGTATGCCCATCAAGAAACTGATCCTGGTCGATCAAAGTGACCCTGTTTTGGTCAGCAACATTATTTCTGCCGAATATTTCTTTAATACCGATCCCGGTTTTGCGGCTGCTACTCCCATTTCTGTGAATGCAGGAGCTGATATTGAAACCACGTTTACAATCCCATCAACGAACCTTCCGATCGGAGATCAAGTTTTGTATGTGAGAGTTATGAATGCAGATAGTGTATGGGGAATGTATTCTTCTAAAGTTTTTAATTTATCAGAAGTGGCCAGCTTAACTTTTGAATCATCTGATACATTAGAATATTTTCAGGATAGTCCAGAATTGCTAATAGCCGGTGACCTCGGTATTTCCTCAAACACCGAAATTTCCGCTGACAGTGCCATCATAAAAATATCGAAAGGTTTTCTGGATGAAGACTCTCTATTTATAGAAGAATTGGGTTCTCTTGACATTGATTCTGTTGAAAGTGGAATAAAAATTTCAGGAAACGCTTCTCTGGAAACTTATCAGGATGCAATAAGGACCGCATATTATATCAATAATAATGAAGTTTCTGAGAAAGCTGATACCTTAAAGGAACTCTCAATTACCGTGTATTCAGGAGCTTTCGCATCAGAATCTGTTGTACGATATCTAGAGGTATTAGATCATATTATGACGTCCAACGAGGATGAACTAGGTTTGCCAAAAGAATTCAGTTTGGGGCAAAATTATCCGAATCCATTTAATCCAAGTACGAATATTGAATTTGCGCTTCCTAAACAAGCGGTGGTAAATCTGAAAGTGTATAATTTGCTTGGTCGCGAGATTTCGACCTTGGTAAGCGGTCGAATGAGTGCCGGAAATCATAAAATTGAGTTCAATGCATCGGGTCTTTCAACGGGACTTTATTTTTACCGAATACAGGCAGGTAGCTTTATGCAGACAAAAAAAATGATGCTGATCAAATAGAGATGAAAACAGATAACTTGTAGGGAACATTTCTACGTTCGAAAATTGTCATTCCGTAGCGAAAGCCGGAAACCGGATTTAAATTTTAGATAAAGAATTTTTGAAGGCTTTTCAGTTTTCTAAATTAATATCCAAAATTTCGAACCATATTCTCATTCTCTCTCCATTTATCGCGGACTTTTACGTGGAGATCAAGGAATACTTTTCTTCCTACAAATTCTTCGATGGATCCTCGTGCAGCGGTTCCAAGTTGTTTAATGGCTCTGCCACCTTTGCCGATAATCATTCCTTTTTGAGAATTTCGGTTTACGATCACTTCCGCATTGATGTAATCCAAGTCTTCCCGTTCTTCATAGATGATCACATCCACAGTTGCTGAATAAGGAAGCTCTTCGTGATATTGAAGGAAAACCTGTTCGCGGATCAATTCAGCAGCGAAAAACCGGACAGGATGTTCACTCAGCTCGTCTTTTGGATAGAAAGGAGGTCCGGGCAAAAGGAGTTTGGAAATACTTTCCATCAACCCCGGAACGCCGTCACCATTTAATGCAGAAATGTAAACAGTGTCATTAAAATCGAAATAGTCATTCAAATCTTTAGCAAGTTTTTCTACCTGCTCTTGGTTGGACTCGTCAATCTTATTAATTACCAGAACAACAGGCTTTTTCATTTGTTTCAATGAATCAAAGGCATATTCCGGCATATTATTTTCTTTTGCTTCAACTATGAAAAGAATCACATCAGCTTCTTTCTCGGCTTTTTCGACAAACCTCATCATTGCTTTTTGAAGCTCGTATTTTGGATGAATGATCCCGGGCGTATCCAGGAAAATTATTTGTGAATTTTCCTCAGAATGTATCCCTATTATTTGATGTCGTGTGGTCTGAGCTTTATGCGTGGTAATGGAAAGTTTAGTGCCGAGAATTTGATTCATTAATGTGGACTTACCTGCGTTAGGTTTGCCAACAATGGCAACATAGCCAGATTTGTGTGGAGTGGAATCACCCATTATAACCCTCTATTAATTCTAGGTAGTTTTTAACCGTTGTCTCTAAGCCATCAAAAACAGCATCACTTATTAATGCATGACCAATACTAACTTCATTTAGGTGAGGGACAGCTTTTAAAAAAGCAGGAAGGTTTTTTTGATTTAATCCATGACCGGCATTTACTCTTATACCAAGTTTATGTGCTTGTATTGCGGCATCTGATAGTCTGGCAAGCTCTTTAGTTGCAACTTCATCTGATACAGCATTTGCATAATTACCGGTATGTAATTCAATGGCATCAGTTCCCAATTCAAAAGCCAAATTGATATCTTCAGGATTGGGATCTAGAAATAGACTTATTTCGATATCAGTTTCCCGAATAGAAGGAAAAACACGTTTTTTAAAATCATCAAAAACTACAGACATATTCAAACCGCCTTCAGTAGTAAGCTCTTCTCTGCCTTCAGGCACAAGCGTACATAAATGTGGATTTACTTCTTTAAGAATGGAAAGCATCTCATTAGTCGCAGCCATTTCGAAATCCAATTTTCCAAAAACAGATTCTTTTAAGGCAAAAACATCTTTGTCTTTAATGTGTCGGCGGTCTCCACGAAGATGGAATACAATACCATAAGCTCCAGATTTTTCACAAACTTGGGCGGCATCAACAGGTTTTGGATAGCCTTCACCCCGCGCATTTCGTAAAGTGGCGATATGATCAATATTAACCAATAAGTGCATTAAATTACTTTAATTTAGAATAGATTTATATTCAATTTATAGTACATTAAGATAATGATTTTAAATCAGCTTTTTTATTTAAAGACGAGGAATGTTATTTAAGTATCTTTTATTGGTTTGGTTGTTTTTTGCTTCTTGTGGCTTGGTAAAGCGTGGAACAATTCCATGGGAAAAACGCGCAGAAAAAGAGGTTAAAAAAGAAATGGAAGTGGTCTCAAAGCCAGTAGCTTCCATCTCTACATCTACAGTAAATTCAAGAGCTTTATCGAAAGATGAGAAAAAGTTGAGGGGCAAGCTAGATGAAGCTTTTAAAGATTGGCAAGGGGTTCCTTATGTATTGGGAGGAAATGGGTATGATGGGGTTGATTGCTCATCCTTTTTGCAAATAGTGTTTGCAGATTATTTTGAGGTTAAACTTCCTCGCGTAACTGCCGATCAGATAAAGACCGGTAAATCAGTTAAAAAGAATAATATTAGGATTGGTGATCTTGTTTTTTTCAAAACGGGAAAAAGAACAATGCATGCAGGGGTGATGATAAATGACCAGCAATTTATGCATGCATCAACAAGCTCAGGTGTTATGATTTCTGCACTTCAGGAAAGGTATTGGAGTGATGCTTATTTAACAACACGAAGAGTGTTATAAATGAAATTTGGAGAAAGAATAATTGAGACTTTTTGAAAGCGTATTCGAAAATTCAGGTATAGCTATAGCATTGGTTGAGCCTACGGGGAAATTGTTTAGGGTAAACAACTTTTTTTGTGAATATTTGGGATATTCAAAAGAAGAAATGCTTGCTATGACTTTCGCCGAATTTACTCATCCAGATGATGCAGGCGCTGATGTAGAACTCTATAAAGAACTTATTGATGGTAAGCGTGATTATTATCAAATGGAAAAGAGATATATCACAAAAAAAGGAGAAATAGTTTGGGCTGATTTGTCAGTTTCACTTATCCGAGATAATAAGGGTGATCCTGAGTATGGCGTAGGAATGGTAAAAGATATTACCGAGAAAAAAGTGTTATCTCAAGAAAAAGAAGAAGCTCTAAAAATATTCAGAAGTGTATTTGACTCTACGCTTAGTTTTATGGGTTTGCTTGAAAAAGATGGAACCATCATTGAAATCAATAAAACAGCGCTAGAATTTGCAGGTTTTACAAGCGATGAGGTAAAAGGATTAAAGCTTGAAGAAGCAGAATGGTGGCCTAGTGAAAAGGAAAGACAACATGCAAAGAGAGCAGTTGAAAAAGCTCTAGAAGGTGAAGAAGTTCGTTTAGATTTAGATGTTATAAGTAAAGATGGAACAATTCTAAAAATCGATTTTTCTATTGTGCCAATTACCGATAGTGATGGGAATGTTATTTTCTTAGTACCAGAAGGACGAGATATAACTGAACGAGAGCAGATTCAAAAAGAGAAGGCAGAACAGGAGCATATTTTTAGAAGTATTTTTGATAGTACGTTCAACTTTACAGGCTTGTTAGAACCCGATGGAACTTTAATCGAAGCAAATAAACCCGCGTTAGATTTTGGTGGATTCACATTGGCAGATGCAAAAGGTTTAAAGTTCTACGATGCACCATGGTGGTCGTTAAGTGAAGAGATCAAAAAACAACTGAAATCTGCTATTAAAAGTGCAGCAGATGGAGAATTTATTAGATATGATGTAGATGTTTTGGGAGTTGATGGAAAGGTTATTCGGTTAGATTTTTCTATAACTCCAATTCAAAATGAAGAAGGAGAAGTAATCTATTTGGTTCCTGAAGGAAGAAATATTTCAGAGAAGGAGCAAATGAACAAAGAGCTGATTCGAACCAAAGAACGATTAGAAAAAGCCCAAGAGATTGCAAAAATTGGAGATTGGAATTGGGACTTGATTAAAGATGAAATTTCATGGTCTGACCAAAATTATAAGGTATTTGGACAAACCAAAGATTTTCAGCCAAACTTTGAACAATTAAATGCACTTATTCATGAAGAAGATCGAGAACCTTTTCAAAAAGATGTAGAAAAAGCAATCACGGAAAATGTATTTCATGATTTTATTCACCGCATTGTATTGAAGAACGGAGAAGAAATTCGATATATCCATGAAAGAGGAAAGGTTTTTTATAGTGAAGAAGGGGAGCCTTACAGAATGGCAGGAACATCTCAGGATATAACTGAAACGGTACTAAGGGAATTGAAGTTGGAAGCTCAGGCAGCTGAAGTACAAAGAGGGTTAGACTTACTTTCAGAAACGCAAAGTGCTGCTAAAATCGGGTCATGGGAAGTTGATCTAGAATCAATGAAAGCGTTCTGGTCAGATGAAGTATATAGAATTCATGAGGTAGAATCAGGGATACCGATTAAGGTGGAGGATGGAATAAAATTTTATAGAGAAGATTTCAGACCGGTAATTCAGAATGCTATTGATAATGCAGTTGAGAATAAAAGTTCTTGGGATGAAGAATGTATTCTTTTAACTAAATCCGGAAAAGAGATATGGGTAAGGGCAATTGGGCATCCCGTTTTTGAAGATGGTCAACTAACGGGTTTACGTGGATTATTCATGGATATTGATGAGACGAAAAGAAAAACCTTAGAGCTGGATGAGACCAACGAAAAACTTCAGTTATCAGTTGAAGCGGGGCAGATAGCTATCTGGATTTGGGATATGAAAACGAATGAGTTGGAATGGAATGAACAGGCATATGAAGTTTTTGGTGTATCAAAAGATTTTGAACCAACTTTTGAGAAGTTTAGCGCCATGATCCACCCAGATGACTTGGATTATGTAATAGGAACAACTCAGAAAGCAATTGAAACTGATGAGAGATTCGATATACAATTTAAATTCAACAAAGGAAATGGAGATGAAATTATACTAAGCGGCAGAGGGGAGGTGGTTCGGGATGAAGATGGTAACCCTTTACAAATGATTGGCATCAATATGGATGTTACCGATCGAAATGAAATGGTTGAAAATCTTAAACGTCAAGAATCTCAATTGAGAAGTTTTGTAGAACAAGCTCCTGCTGCTGTTGCGATGTTCGATAAGGAAATGAAATATATTACAGTTAGTAACAAATGGTATGTTCACAATAGAATTGAAGGTCAAAGTATAATTGGAAAATCTTATTACGATATTCTGCCCCAGATTAAAAAAGAGAAAGATTGGTTGGGAGTACATAAAAGAGTCTTGGCAGGAGAGGAATTGTCCAAAGGAAAAGACAAGTTTAGAAGGGTTGATAACTCGGAAGTATGGATAAGTTGGACAGCAATTCCTTGGCATAATACCGAAGGAGAAATTGGAGGAATGATTCTATATGTTTCGGATATCAGCAAAGAGGTGGAGTATACTGAGGAGCTTGAAAGAGAAATCGAAGAAAGAACACAAAAAATTAGTGAGCAAGCCAGAAGCTTAGAAGTGGCAAATAAAGAACTAGAGTCTTTTAGCTACTCTATTTCTCATGATCTTAGAGCTCCACTACGATCTATAAATGGTTTTTCTGATATCTTAGTAGAAGATTATTCTGATCAGCTTGATGAGGAAGGGAAAAGGTTGATAGGAGTAGTTAAGGAAAGTGCTGTAACAATGGGACAATTGATCGATGATATTTTACATTTCTCACAATTAGGGAAGAAGAAATTGTTGAAATCAACCATTGACATGAACAGTCTTTTCGATAGTGTAATTAGTGAACAAGTAGCTTTGTATGATCATGAAAAATTAGATGTTACAGTCTCTAGTCTTCATAATGCAAAAGGTGATATAGCTTTATTGAAGCAGGTGGTAGTTAATTTAGTTTCAAATGCTCTTAAATATTCTTCAAAAAATGAAATAATAAATATTCACGTTGAGTCTTATTCAGAAAAGGACACGATCGTGTATTCAATTTCTGATAATGGAACGGGTTTTGATATGAAATATCATGATAAACTTTTTGGGGTATTTCAAAGGCTTCATTCAAAAAGAGAGTTTGATGGAACGGGTGTTGGGCTTGCAATTGTAAAACGAATCATTAATAAACATGGTGGTAATGTTTGGGCAGAAAGTATTGTAAATAAAGGAAGCACATTCTTTTTCTCATTGCCATCTTAAAATAAATTTAGATTATGGATGTAAATAAAACAGTAGAAATTTTATTAGTAGAAGATAGTGATCATGATGCCGAGATGGCTCTTCGTGCGCTTAAAAAAAACAATATCAGTAATAAAGTTGTTCGTCTAAAAGATGGGGAAGAGGCAATTGAATTTCTTTTTGGAAAGGGAGAGTTCGAAGGTAGAAGTATTCATAATCAACCTAGAGTTATTCTTCTGGATTTAAAAATGCCAAAAGTTGATGGCTTAGAAGTATTAAAAACAGTTAGAGGTAACAAAGACACTAAAAATATTCCGATAGTAATGTTGACATCTTCCAAAGAAGAAAGAGATCTTATAAATAGCTACGAACTTGGTGTAAACAGCTTTATAGTTAAACCTGTAGAATTCAGTTCTTTCATGGAGGCAGTAAAAGAAATCGGTTTCTACTGGATGATTCTAAATGAACTCCCTTAGATATCAGAATTAATTTTTGAAGTAGATATATAAATGCAACTAAAGTTACTCATATTAGAAGACTCTGTTTTAGACACTGAACTCATGTTTCGTGAGATTAATCAAATGGAGATTGATTTTTTAACTAAAGTTGTGTCTACAAAGTCTGAATTTGAACAGTTAATTACTTCATGGCATCCGGATTTAGTAATTTCTGATTTTGATCTGCAAACTTTCTCGGGCGATGAAACTTTAATTTTAGCAAAAAGAATAAAGCCGGGAATTCCTATAATTATACTCTCTGGCGGAATTACAAGGGAGCAGGAATTATATTTATTAAAAAACAGAGCAGATGATGTACTAACAAAAGACAATCTAAAAAGATTACCTTTTGTTATAAACAGACTGTTAAACGAGAAAAAAGACAAAAAAAAGCTTAACAGAACACTATATGAATTGGCCGGGAATTTAGAATTTCAAGAAGCTTTAGCTGAAATTTCTCTTGGTTTTAATTCGGATGATTCTTTTGATGAGAAGATTAAAAACTCTATAGAAGTATTAGGAAACACAGCAGATGTTTCCAGAGTCTATATCTTCGAAGAAATTGATGAAGGTAGAGCTGCAAGAAACACTTACGAATGGTGTGCCCCTGGTGTGAAGCCTGAAATTCAGAATATGCAAAATCTGATTTATGATGAAGATATGCCATCATTGAAGCCACATCTTATTGAGAAAGGGAGAATATTTTCGGAAAATATCCAAAACCTTCCGGAAGATATGATTAAGGTACTAGACCTTCAGAATATCAAAGCATTAATTGTGTATCCAATAACCATAGGAGATGATTTTTTTGGTTTTATTGGCTTCGATGAAGTTAGGAATACCAGAGAATGGAGTAGATCTGAAGATAAATTATTAAAATCAGTTTCTGGTATAATTGGGAATGCATACAGCGAGCATGCTGCTGAGAAAAAACTCCTTGAGACAAACAAGAAACTTAATACTTTATTACAAGAAAAAGAGCTGTTAGTTGGAGAGGTTCACCATCGCGTAAAAAATAATTTAGCCTTGATTTCAAGTTTTTTACAGCTAGATCAAATGGGACTGGGTATAAAAGGTCAGGACGATATTATTTCGGCTAATATTCTACGGGTAAAGTCTATTGCCATCATTCATGAAATTATATATGAACTTGGGACATTTGCCGATATTTCAGTATTAAAAACTGTTGAAAGAGTTATAAAGGAGAGTTTTACCCAAGAGAGACTTCAAGAAGTAGTAGTAGAGATTGACGCTGATAATGAAAATATTAAGTTTAATATCAATCAGGCTGTTCCTCTTTCATTATTACTGAGTGAGATGCTCTTTGAAACTTTCAGGTTCACCGGCGAACCAAAATTCACACCCTCAAAGAGGTTTAAAATTAAGATTATCAAAGATGATGTTAATATCTGTATAAAGTTACTTGATAAAGAATTAACCAGAGTTGTTGGTATTTATATAAAAGAAAATAAATATAGATTTTCAGAGATTTTTAATGTACTTGCAAAACAAGTAGGTGCGAGTATAGAGGTTGGTAAAGACGAAGAATCTGTTAACATTGAATTTGAATATAGAGTTATAAAAGGGGCAAGTAGCGGTCTGGTTTAATTGTGAAATTTATCGTTCATCAAACAAGTGTTTCATCATTTGTTCATAGGCTGGATTTAATTCAACTTTTCGCCGAGCCATCATTGCCTTCATTACCTCAAGTGCCTTGTCAAATCTGAATTCCGGATTTTTTTCACCATCAAACCAAGTAAATGAACGAATATATTTAGGTGGAAAACCAGAAGGAAAAATATTTGAAGAAACTCCACAGGTTGTGCCAGTACTAAGCATCGCATTTATGGATGTTTTAGAATGATCTCCCATAACAGTACCAAAAAACTGGAAGCCAACCTTGTATGGTTGTTTTGTTTCCCAATCCTGAATTCTTACAAAGTCGTAATTATTCTTAAGATTAGAAGTATTGGAATCTGCCCCTAGGTTACACCATTGTCCAAAAATCGAATTCCCCGCAAACCCATCATGAGCTTTATTTGAATAAGAATGGAAAACAGTTGATGCTACTTCTCCGCCTACTTTACAATATGGACCGATTGTGGTTCCGTCATAAATCCTACCCCTCATTTTTATTGTTGCATTATTACAAATGGCTACCGGGCCTTTAATAATTGTACCAGCTTCAATAACAGCATTTTCGCCAATATATATAGGGCCTTTTTCAGCCATCAGAATAACTCCGGGTTCAATAGTAGCGGATTCAGAAATGTAAATTTGATCCGGCTTGACTTGTATAACGTGTTCTAAGTTTTTGCTTTTAATTAAAGTAGAGCTGATATTGTCAATATCAGAGGCTATTTGTGAGCTGTTAATTGCAAGTATATCCCATAAAAATTCAATACGAAGTGGTTTAAAATCGAGTTGCTTCTTTTTCGAGTTATCAATACCTGATGGATTAAAAAGGGTAGATTTATCAGAATAATAAACCAGTAATTCGTTTTCAAAATAAAGAGCCTCACCAACTTCCAAAGCTGCAATTTGAGTGAGTAGTTTCTCACCAGGTAATAGTCTGGAGTTTAGATAGTAACAAGCCTTTGTTTTATCTAATTTAGGAGCTTGAAAGACTTCAGAAATATAATCGGGAATATTCCAGGAGATAATTTCGGGCTGTAGATGGTTTTGCCACTTCTCTAAAATAGTGAAAATTCCGATTCTAAGATCCCACACAGGTCTTGTAAGTGTTAAGGGCTTAAAATGTCTTGAAATAACATCCTCAAAAAAGCTGATTTGCATACTAAATAATTAGATATTTATATAAAATTGTTAGTGTATAATATCTATATTTACAAGCTAGAGTTAAAGCACTAATAAAAAATAAAAGTATGTGTGGAATAGTAGGTTACGTTGGAGACAATAAAGCGAGGGAAGTAATCATTAAAGGGTTAAAAAGGCTTGAATACAGAGGGTACGATTCTGCAGGAATTGCCATACATAACGGCTCAATAAAAGTAAAAAAGGGAAAGGGTAAGGTAGCCAAGTTAGAAGCAATGCTTTCTTCTCTTGAAGATTCTAAGATAGGAATTGGGCATACCAGATGGGCTACTCATGGTGAGCCCAACGATATAAACTCGCATCCGCACACAAGCAATTCCGGGAAATTAGCGCTTGTTCATAATGGAATTATTGAGAACTATAATTCACTGAAGAAAGTATTAGAATCAAAGGGACATACATTCTACTCAGAAACAGATACTGAAGTTTTAGCGAAGCTCATAGAAGATATATATTCGAAACAGCCTGATGATTTTAAGAAAGCTGTACAGGCTGCTCTTGCTCAAGTGGATGGTACTTATGGAGTTGCAATAATTCATTCTGATTTTCCTGATCAAATTATAGCAGCTAGAAAAGGTTCTCCACTTTTAATTGGTGTGGGTAAAGGCGAGATGCTTGTTGCTTCAGATGCATCAGCAGTAGCTGAATATACTGATCAAGTTGTGTATCTGGATGATGGGGAAATAGCTGTAATTACAAAAGATGACTATCATGTGCACACTTTAGATAATGATTCTTTGATTAAAGAGGTACACGAATTGGCGTTAAGCTTAGAAGAAATTGAAAAAGGGGGGTATCAATTCTTCATGCATAAAGAAATTTTTGAACAACCAAAAGCAATATCTGATTGCCTTAGAGGAAGGCTGGATGCTAAGAAAGGAACTATAACGCTTGGTGGTATTAAGGATGTTTTAGATCAAATTGCAGGAGCAAAACGACTAATTATTGCGGCTTGTGGAACAAGTTGGCATTCAGGGATAGTTGGAGAATATTTATTCGAATCACTTGCAAAAATTCCGGTTGAAGTTGAGTATGCATCAGAGCTAAGATATAAAGAATCATTGATTGGAGAGGGCGATGTAATGATTGTAATCTCTCAAAGTGGTGAAACTGCGGATACATTAGCAGCGCTCCGACAAGCAAAAGAAAACGGAGCTCTGGTAATTGGAGTGGTAAATGTTGTAGGATCTTCAATCGCCAGAGAAACAGATGCAGGTGTATATATTCATGCAGGTCCTGAGATTGGGGTTGCATCAACAAAAGCTTTTACTGGTCAGGTAACAGTGTTAACACTAATTGCAATTCAATTGGCGCAATACAAGGGAACTATTTCAGAAAAAAGAGCTAAAGAGCTAATTAAGGAATTAGATAGTATACCTGGAAAAATGCAAGAGGTGTTAGATAAAAGCGCTGAATTAGATGCCGTATCTGATTTATTCTCATATGCACCTAATTTTTTATATCTGGGTAGATCAATCGGATTTCCTGTTGCCTTGGAAGGTGCTCTTAAACTAAAAGAGATTTCATACATACATGCTGAAGGTTACCCGGCAGCTGAAATGAAGCATGGCCCAATAGCCTTGATTGACGAAATGATGCCGGTGGTAGTTATAGCGGGTACAAGACATACCAATGATAAGATGGTTAGCAATATTGAGGAAGTTAGAGCTAGAAAGGGTAGAATAATTTCTATTATCACTGAAGGAAACGATGAAGTGGAAAACTTATCAGAGTTTTCATTCTCCGTTCCTGATACCGAAGATGAGTTATCAGCTTTACTTACAGTGATACCATTACAAATATTGTCGTATAACATAGCAGTAAATAGAGGTTGTGATGTAGATCAGCCACGGAATCTTGCTAAAAGTGTAACAGTAGAATAATAAAAAAATAGTTCATTTAGGCTAAATTATTAATGTGGATAACTTGTTTTTAAGTTTAATTTTTGTTTCTTTCAGACTTGTGTAAATATTTAAGGTTAGTTAAAGCAAAATGAAGAATTGGAAGGCGTTAATTTTTAAGATTACAGTATTGGTACTTGTTGGTATTGTGATGTTTACTGCATAAAAAAGCTATAGTATTTGAGTTTGATGATCACATCTAATTATTATTTATTTAGTTTATGAGTCAAGAGTTAGATTTGACTTACCTTGAAGAAGTCACAGGAGGGAGTGAAGAAATCATTAAAGAAATGTTAGAGCTGTTTCTTAACGATACCCCCCAACAAATTGCTTTGATTAAAGAAAACAGTAAGGAAAAAAATTGGGACGTTGTACGATCAGAAGCACACAAACTTAAGCCTTCCTTTCTCTACATTGGATTGTTGGATGCGTATAAAAAGCTAGAAGAGTTAGAGACTAACGCACGAACAGGTGAAGGCTTGGAGAACGTATCTGAGAAAATAGATTTCATTGATAATCGCCTTAGTGAAGTTTATGCCAAAATAAAACTTATGACGAATTCTTAGAAGTGTAAATCATTTCTATGTGATCTATCCCATCAACAGCATAAATGGCACTCTGAGATTTAAATCCAAAACCTTCATAATAGTCCTCTAATAGTGCTTGAGCTTCAATTCTGATTTTACTCAGTGGATACATATCATATATATAACTAATGCTTTCGGAAATTAAAATGGAGCCAAAGTCTTTACCTCTAAATTGTTTTGAAACTATGATTCTCCCAATGGAGGAATCTGTTTCATATTTTATTCCCGGAGCAAAAATTCTGGAATAAGCAGCTAATAAACCATCTTGGTAGATAAGAAAATGTATAGCTTTTTTATCATATCCATCAAAATCCTGATATATACAATTTTGTTCAATTACGAAGACATCTTGCCGTAGTTTTAAGAGATCGTAAAGTTGGTCATTTGTAAGTTCTTTAAAGGAACAGATAAATTTTTTCATTTTTAACTAAACAATTTAAATTTCGCTTCGTACATCTGATAGAATTTTAATCAACCTTATACTATTATGATTTGGGCATGGCTCTTAAATAGTGTAGCAGTTTTTGCTACAGCAAAAGTACTATCTGGCGTCGAAATTAAAAACTTTTGGAGTGCGATAATTGTAGCTGCACTTTTAGCTATTGTTAATACCTTTCTAAATCCAATTCTACAAATTGTTTCTTTACCGGTTACCATTATTACTTTAGGACTTTTTGCTCTAGTAATAAATACACTCATGATTATGCTGGTAGATGCTCTTGTAGAAGGGTTTAAAGTAAAGAATTTTGGATGGGCATTCGTATTTGGTATCGTAATGTCTCTTATTAGTAGTATTCTTTTTAAAATATTTTAAATAAAAAAGGCAGAATATTCTGCCTTTTTATCTTCTATATATCTTGCAATCAATGTATTCACAGATTGTTACAAATAGCGTCTGTGAAAGAGTCAGTACTTCCCTTTCCACCGATATCCATAGTGCATGCTGACTTTTTTTCTACCAATGTTTTGTAGATTGCCTTTCTTATGTTATCTGCAATGGCTTTTTCATCTAAGTGCTCCAACATCATTAATGATGAAAATAACAGTGCAATTGGGTTTGCTTTATTTTGTCCGGCAATATCCGGAGCAGAACCATGAACAGCCTCAAACATTGCGGCATCGTCTCCAATATTAGCCGAGCCTGTAACTCCAAGTCCACCGACTAAGCCAGAAGCTAAATCAGATAAGATGTCACCAAATAAATTTGTAGTAACTACAACATCAAATCGCTCTGGGCGCATTACCATTTGCATGGCCATGTTGTCAACGATAAGATCTTCAAATTCTACATCAGAGTAACTCTTGGCAACTTCTCTCCCAACTTCTAAGAACAAACCTGTAGTTAGCTTAAGAATGTTTGCTTTATGAACAAGGGTAACTTTCTCCATTTCTTTTTTACGAGCATACTCGAAGGCAGAAGTTATGATTTTGCGACTCGCTTCTTCAGTTACAACAGCGATACTTTCTGCATGTTTTTTATCTTCATCAACCCAGTGCTCTTTCCCAATATAAAGACCTTGAGTGTTCTCTCTGAAGATGACCATGTCCACAGATTTAAAGGGGGTATCAACATTGGGTAGTGTAATTGCCGGACGAATATTACTGTAGAGATTAAACTTCTGTCTCAAAGCAACATTAATTGATCTGAATCCTGTGCCAACCGGAGTTGTCAATGGTCCTTTTAGCGCGATGCGATGTTTTTCTATTGCTTCAATAGTTTCATCGGGCAAAGGATTTCCGAGTTTTCTGTAAGCACCGAGACCGGCTTCACATTCTATCCAGTTAATGGGAGCACCAGCTTCTTCTAAGATTTTTTTTACAGATGCAGTAATTTCAATTCCAATTCCATCTCCGGGAATAAGTACAACGTTTTTCATGAAGAAATTTAAGTAGTTTGCTTTAATTTAATAACCCAACAAAGATAAGCACTAAAAAGGTTCTTTGTACAATAGATTGCTCTAATTTGATAAAGTTCAGTTTGAATAAGTGACTCTGTATATCTTTCCTGAATTATCATCAGAGATAAGTAAAGAGCCATCTTTTAATTGAAGTAGAGCAACTGGACGTCCTTTTATATCTTCTTCACCTTGTAGCCAACCGGTAATAAATGATTCATAATTTGTGGGATTTCCATCTTTATCGAATGTAACCTGAGAAATTCTATAACCGACTTTCTCACTCCTGTTCCAGCTTCCGTGTTCTGCTATCAGCGCTCTGTTTTTATAAACATCAGGAAACATACTTCCTGTATAAAATAACACACCTAAAGGCGCTACATGGGCGCCTAGCTCTTGAACAGGCTTCTTAAATGGAATTTCTTTGTCTTTACCTGCTTCTCCAAATTCAGGGTCCCAAACATCATTTCCGTGTAAATAAGGATATCCAAAGTGTTGGTCTTCGCCTGTGATTTCGTTCAATTCACACGGTGGAATGTCATCACCCATCCAATCACGACCATTGTCTGTAAACCAGATGTTTTCGGTTTCAGGATGCCATGTAAAACCAACAGTATTTCTAATGCCCTTAGCAACTATTTCATGCTCCGTACCATCAGCATTCATTTTTGTTAGCGTAGCAAAAAGAGGATTATCGTTCTCATGATTACAAATATTACAAGGCGCTCCAATTGGGACGTACAGTTTTTCATCTGGACCAAAGGCAATATATTTCCAGCCGTGATGTCCTTCAGTTGGAAGTTTATCTGTAACTAAAGTTGGTTCAGGGTTACTCATGTAATTTTTATCGATATCATCAAAACGCCAAATTTTACTTACTTCAGCTACAAAAAGTGAGCCATCCTTATAAGCAACTCCGTTAGGTAAACGAAGGTCTTCAATGATGGTATAAACGGAATCAGCTTTGTAATCGTTATTCTGATCTACAATGGCATATACCTTGCCTTCTCGCCTGGAACCTACATAAAGAATACCAGAATCGCTCATAGCCATTTGGCGAGCATTTTTTACATTATCCGCAAAAATAGAAACTTCGAAACCTGCCGGTGCTTCTAAATAACCTAATGAAACTGAAGGTGGACCTGATTTTTCATGAACTTTAACCGATTCATTTTCTTTGCTACAAGAACAAAACATAACGATGAGAAGTAAAGGTAGCGTGAAGGTAATTTTTTTCATAGATATAGAAAGTTTAATCATTGAAGGCCAATTGTAGAACTAAATATATTAAGAATGATTTTTTGATTACAATCTATCCCAGATAAACTGTGGAGTGAGGCGAGCGATAATCGCAATTAATCGCCATCTCTTTGTAATGTAAACAATGTTTCTCTTTTTATTGATAGCGTTTATCATTTGACGAACAGCTTTATCCGTATCAGCCACCCAAAACATTCCGCGTACATTTTCTGTCATTTCTGATTTTACAAATCCTGGCTTAATATCAGTAATAGAAATATCTGCTTTAACCCGTTTCGCTTTTTGACGGAAACCTGTCATATAATTTGAGATAAAATGTTTTGAAGCAGTGTAAACAGCGGCTCTATAAGTGGCAAGATGAGAAGCTAATGATGACATCCCTACAATATGACCATGTCCTTGAAGCTTAAAATAATTAAAGGCAAAGTGAAGTCCATGAGAAAAAGCCAATACGTTCACTTCAATCGTTTGTTGGTCAGCTTTCCAGGGTGACATAACTTTATTAACGCCAACACCGGCATTAAGTATTATCATATCCATTCCACCCATTTCGTTAATCAATTCTGTATATGTTTGCTCGGCTTGTTCCAGATTAGTAACGTCAAGTGTTTTGATATAAGCTAAGTCCCCAATATCATTTTTCAGTTCTTCAAGTTTTTCAGTTCTACGTCCCATTAAGCCAACTTTGTGACCTTCTTCTGCAAGCTGAATGGCAAGTTGTTTTCCAATTCCTGATGTGGCACCGGTAATAAGAATTTTTTTCATTTAATGCTCTCTAGCTGTTTCGAAAGGTAATTGGTAAGGGGTAACTTTGAGATTACATTGTACGCGGCGAGAAACTCAATATATTGTTCAACTATCCGAGTGTATGATTTTAACTGAATATCTTCCAATTTTAAAATTCCTTCTTCTAAATCAAGTACTGAAATAGGGTTGTCATCTTCAATGAGTCGAAGATTGTCAGATAATTTTTTAAGCTCCAGACTTTCAATTTGTTCGATAAGTAGCTGATGCTGAGTGATCAGATTTTTTAAATACTCATATTCCACAACACGTTTAACGGAGTCTTCATGTTGCTCAGAAGCGTATTCATTTCTGAGTTCGATTTCATCCAGTTTGCGTTCTGCTATTTGGTTTTTGTTTGATTTAAAAATTGGAATACTAATTCCAAATGAGATGCCGTAATCCGAATTTTTATCGTTGTAGGGATTATACTCAGTTTGCAAATAACCTAGATTGAAATCTACTTTTTCCAATTCTACCTCTTTCTTTGCTACATCAATTTGTTGGCTGATGAGCTCCAGCTCTAAAGTTGGTAAGGATTTCGAAACGATTTCATCGGCCACATTAGAAATACCCGAAATTGAAATCATATCATTAATATCCCAGTTAATATCGGACAGCTGTAAAACAGAAGAAATCATTCGTTGAACATTCAGTACTGAAACTGAAACTTCTTCTTTACTATTTAACGCATCTACCTGATTCAATTTTGCGTCTATAAAGTCTTTGGAATCAAATAATGAACTTTCCAGATTTGATTCTAATATTTCTACTCTTTTTTTAGTTAGAGAGTATTTCTTTTCTTCTAACTTCAACTCTTTGATTTCAAGCAAATACTTTGCTGCTACTTCATATCGGAATATCATGTTTTCATGATACTGAAGCTGCTGTCGAATACTTAATTCTTTCTTTGTGGCATTAAAAAGAGCTTTATTCCGTCTTATTTTCCACGGATTTCCCGGTCGAAACCGTAACGCATATCGTTGATCATCTTGTGTGAATTCATTGTTGCTAAAGCGGAATTCTAAATCCTCTATAACAGGAAGGCGATAGCTTTTTGGAGAGAGAAAGTCTACTGAAGCTGCATAACCCTGGGTATTAATATCTTCAAAGGCGGTCAGTAAGAAATCAGACAAAGTACTTTGAGATCTCACTTTGCCAACGCATAGTAAAAGCCAAAATAGTAGAGTAAGTGAAAATAGTTTTGACATCATTTAACGATGATCTTCTCACCGACAACCAACGGATTTTGATCGGGAATCTCGATGAAGATTTCTAACCCAAAGGTTTTAAGGGTATTATCTTTTTCAAGTATATCAGGAAGTTCTACAACAGCACCAAAACCAATAATTTTTCCATTTGTTTTTAAAGCGGGTTGTTCTAAAGAAATAACGGTAACGGCTTGCCCGAGTTCTTTATCTCTTTCTTTTTTACCAACTAAATAACCTACAGCAGAGGATGGATTTTTTGGATTAATCGATAAGAGTGAAGTAAAGGCCGCCACTTCTTCACCTTCTTTTACATATACGTTTTCGATAACTCCTGAGAATGTAGCGAACTTATTTAGACGACTTACTTCCCGTAGTTTCCATTGTAGCTCTTCATCAGCAAGTTCAATTCTTGCTTGTATCTGTGATTGATCAAATTCATTTTCTTGTTTGATATCCTGAATTCTAATATCTAAAGCATCAAGCCCAAGTTTACCCTTTTCACGAATCGATTTAATTTCCAATCTAAGTGCAGTGAGTGAATCTTGAGGCATATTATCAGGTCTTGTTACGATCTGATCGGTTAGCTTCTTATTTAAATCGATTTCATTTTGTAAAATTCTAACCTCATTATCTATCTCACCTCTAAGTATTGACTTTTCAGATTCTAACAGCTTGATCTTAGATTTTAATAGTTGTTCTTTTTCCTCCTTTTCTGATTTAAAAAGTTGAATCTCTTTACGAAGCTTTTGAACATCCAGGTTTAACTCAGGGCTTTCAACTTCTATGAGTTGATCTCCTTTTTGTACTTCTTGTCCCGGTACAACTAATAGTTTACTGATGATACCTGACTTTTCGGCATTTATCTTATAAGGTTTTGAGTAAGTGACACCCAGAAAAGATTTACTACCTTTAAAGTAGTAGGAATTCAGAACCATAAGCGAAGTAAACACTAGGAATATGAACACATAGAAAGAATTTATTTTCTTCATAAGTCTGTTAGTTATCTTCCTGAATATTTTTAAAAGTCACTCGGACTCTTGTAATAGATTCAATTTGCTGAAGCTCGGTCAGGAAGGCTGTATTGTCAGCTTTCAGATTCATTTCAATTTCATATTCATAATCAAACCTACCAGAATTTCTGGCAGTTACTTCAACATCATGAAAGTCTGCACAGTATTTTCCAATAACACTAATAACTTCGTTTAACTTGGTATGATCGGAGTCATTAAGTCTGAAAATTAAACGACCTCTCATTCCTGTTTTAGTGCTGAAAGGTGTGAAATGGAGAAGTAATGCCATTGAGCAATATATAAGTGTACCCGCAAATGCGATGGTATACCCAAAAATACCAATAGCAAGACCAACGCTGAGTGCTGCAAAAATGAACAGGATATTTCGGGCATCCTGAATACGAGTTCTGAAACGGATAATAGCTAAAGCACCAAAAGCACCAAGCCCGCGCGCTAAACTATCGCCGATAGCCATCATTACCATTGCTGAAACTATAGAACCGAGTGCTAGAGCTTGAAAGAAATTCTTTGGATACTGATGCCCGGTAAATGTAATTCTATGTGTTATTGCAATTATTGATGATAGTACAAAAGCCCAAATCAACGAATAAGTTACATTAAGTAACGTAGGGTAGTCGTAAACCGGTTGATCCGGAAACAATTCAAACATCTAAAAGAGGTTATGCTGATCTTATAGTTAACTCAAATAGTATAACACTCTTTTTGACTTTAAGAAACTATGCTACTTTTAATTCGGGAACTTTATTTTTAGCAAACTCAAAAAGACCGAAGAGAGCTCCGCAGTAAAACAAATCGCCAAGTACAGTCATATGGAAAAAAGGAATCGCAGCTACATAGCATGCAATAAAGCCTGATATTGATAAGTCGTACATGGGGCTTGTAATCCAAACGCCAAAGTTGGATATCAGAAAAAATATGGCAGAAGCTGATAATGCTCCTCCAACTACTCTTTTAAGATTTACCTTTTTGAGAATAAAAATGCCCGCCAGAACGATAGCTATCATTGCTCCGTATGTCCAGTAAAAGCCGGGTGAAATCAATACAAAGCTGGAGTAATAATCAGCGTACAAAATATTATTTACAAACAAATCACTTATAAAAAATGCAAGTAGTGGAAGTGCAAACGCAAGTTTTTTATTTGAGAAATAGGCCGCTCCAAATAATGACATTGCACCGATTGGAGCAAAGTTATATGGATGAGGAATCATCCTTGAGATTGCAGCTAATAGTAGGAGACCGGAAATTATAAGTAATCGCTTATTCATGAAGTTTTTTTTATGTGATTACCCTAAAATAAAAAAAAGCATCGTCTCAATGAAACGATGCTTCAAATTCTTTTATAAAAAAGAAAAGTTATTTAGTGGTCAGCTCAAGATTAAGTTTGGCTGTTACTTCTTTTCCGATAACGGCATCAGATACAAAATCTCCTGTTCCAACACCGAAAGCGTTTCTATCAATTACAAATTCTGAAGATATTCCCGCAACTTTACCACCTCTAGGATGATCCATTATTCCTAAAAGAGTAAATGGCATTTCAATTTTCTTGGTAACATCTTTAATTGTAAGATTACCGTGTGCTACAAATTTATTGTTGCCCTTAGACTCAATTTTAGAACTCTTGAAAGTCATTTTTGGATATTTTTCTGCATTAAAGAAATCGGCAGTTCTTAAGTGATCATTTCTTCTTTCATTTTTTGTGTCGATGCTGCTTATCATAATTTCAACATCAATCATGCTTTCATTCAGGTTTGCAGGATCAAAAATGATTTCAGCATTATAATCGCTAAAAGTGCCATCCACCGGAGTAAAAAAGTGACGTACTTCAAAGTTGATGTTACTGTGAGCTTTGTCAACTGTCCATGGTGTTGCTACAAAACTGACTGCGGCAATGGAAGCAATGCCAAAAATGATTAGTGAGAGTAGTTTAAGTGTGTTTTTCATTGGTGTAAAAATTTAAGATTTATGTTTATTTAATTGGATAACCAAATCGATTTATAAATAATTCGTTCAATGTTAAACTATTTTTCGGTGTATAGATAATTACTAAATACTATCAGCGTCATAGAAGGTTTATCATTTAGCAGGACTGGTAAATTTATTGTCTTTGATTCTGAATCGCCACGGTAGCTGAGCGTCTTCTCCGGCATAATCAACCCCAACTCTCGAGCTTTCGATAATTTGAGAAGCTGGAATAGGGATTTCTCGATCTTCGATCCAAATTTTATTTCCAGTAAGATCTGTTCCATAGTCAGCGATTGTAATTCCTAAAGCTTGAGAAGCTATTCCCGGTCCACCACCTACAGCTCGCTCTAGCTTAGTTTTGTTTCTTCGCTCAAGAATTTTCTCAATACCGTTAACGGGCTCAATTCCACGAATTAGAACAGCATCTGCTCTTCCTTCTGTGTTTGTGACTACATTAAATAGATGATGGATACCGTAACATAAATATACATACGCAATGCCAGGCCGACCAAACATGATTTCTGTACGATCTGTTTTTCCGTGGATAAAAGAATGACACGCTTTGTCAAATCGACCGTTATAAGCTTCGGTCTCCACAATTATTCCAGATGTTAATATTCCATCAAAATTTGTGCAAAGTATCTTTCCTAAAAGAGCTTTGGCAATTATAACCGGATCGCTACCGGAATAGAAATTTTGATTAAGTTTTGATCCTTTCATTAATCCAAATCAGCATAGGGATTATCTGTAACAGTGGGTTTATGACTTTTGTAAGTATCATAATATGCCTTGGCTATGGTGGTGGAAAGCACAAAAAGAAAAGCACTGTAAAATATCCAAATACCAATGACTACAGCTATGGCATACCCCTGATAGAAATATCGGTATGAACTAAATGCATATTCCAAATAGCCACTTATTATGAAACGTGCTATTTCAAACAGCAAAGTATATGATAAAGCGCCTATCAGCGAAACATTGCGATCTATTTTACGCTCACTTAAATATCGAAATACAATATAGATCACCACAAAAGTAAAAAGAATTGGAACGAGGAAGTTTAGGAAATCATAAATCCAGGGCAGTTCAACAACTATTTCTGTAAAGGGAACTTCAAATTGACTCAAATTTATGAAGGATACAAACGATATGATTAGTGTAAGGAAGAAAATGAGTGCACCAAATATCCCAAACCAGAAAAAATTATATACAACCTGCATTACCGGATGTTTGCGTTCTTCAATATCAAAAATATCAAACAAAACATGCTTAACAGCGTGCATTAAGCCTTGTGTAAAAAATAATAGAATCACGGTACCAACAATTCCAAATACTTGACGGGCACTAACTAAAGGATTTAAAACATTTTCAATAGTTTGTGAGCCTTGAATAACATCAGATGTTTCTGCTTGATATGAAAAAGTTGGAAGGAATTCACTTCCGTATTGAATAATTAGATCCAGTGCTTCATCATAACTTAGTACATATCCAACAATGGAAATCATTATTAGAATAAAAGGAATAGAACAGATAAAAAGATTGAAGGTGATAGCAGATGCACTGAAAAATAGGTCTTTCTTACCCACTATCTTTACTAACCTATCCCAAAAATCTTTGAAGTTTTGCAAGCTTATTAAATTCGTTTGTCAAAGCTGTACCTTTGAACTATTAAAATACACGGGTTCTAGTACTAATTCAAAGCAAGAATGTGTCATAGTTTTTAAGCCAATTGATTGGTATGTTTCAAACCTGAATTTTTACTAAAAATAAGCATAGAAACGGTTTAAGCATCAATGGCAACCAAGAAACAAACTCCTTTAATGAAACAGTACTTTGAGATAAAGGATGAACATCCGGGTACAATTTTATTATTCAGAGTGGGAGATTTTTATGAGACTTTTGCAGATGACGCTATTCTGGTGAGTAAAGAACTGGGAATCACGCTTACTAAGAGAAACAATGGAGGGGATCAAACTCCTCTTGCCGGATTTCCATTTCATTCGTTAGATAGCTATTTGCCCAAGTTGGTTAAAAAGGGGTATAAAGTGGCTGTTTGTGATCAGACTGAAAGTCCGGATGAAGCCAAAAAAGCAGGGCGTAAGATCGTAACTAGAGAAGTTACAGAGATTACAACTCCGGGAGTGACACTTTCTGAGAAACTGCTGGAACACAAGCGAAATAATTATATCGTTTCTCTGCATTGGTCCAAAGATGGAGTTGGTGTTGCTTTCTCTGATATTTCAACCGGAGAGTTTGGTTTAAGCGAAGTAAGTGAACGAGAACTAGAAAGTTTGCTTGCAGCGATTCAACCCTCTGAAATTTTGGTGTCATCGAAATTGAAGAATAAGCTGAACAGTGATTTCCAGAAATTCAATATTACGCATATAGAAGATTGGGTGTATGAAGGAGATTACGGCTATAAAATTCTCACTAAACATTTCGAAACGCACTCATTAAAGGGCTTTGGAGTCGAAGAATTGAAAACGGCACACATTGCAGCCGGTTCTTTGATGCACTACATGCAGGAAACTCAAAAAGCTTATTTGCGACATTTGAGAAGATTGTATGCTTATGAAAGCAACGAGTATATGTCGCTGGATGCCGCAACCAAGCGAAATTTAGAACTTACGGCAAGTATTCAGGAAGGAAGCGTTGACGGCACGTTGATTTCCATTATGGACAAAACGTGTACGGCTATGGGCGGACGTTTACTTCGCCGATGGATTATGCGTCCGCTAAAAAGATTGAAGCCCATTCAACAGCGTTTAGATTCTGTGGAAGTTTTCTTTTCTAAGCACGATGTGCGATCTCAACTCAGAGAAGAATTGGAGCAAGTTGGAGATTTAGAACGATTAATTTCCAGAATTTGCGTGGGAAGAACTAATGCCCGTGACATCGTACAATTGAAACTATCGTTAGCTCAGATTCCAGTAATTAAAAGTCAGTTCGCCAGTTTTGATGATCCGTTATTAAAAAATATTTCCGGGAGATTGAAATTATTGATCGATCTTCAGGAGCATATCACAAAGACGCTAGGGGAAGATCCGCCGGCTAGTATCAGAGATGGAAATATGATTCGTGATGGCTACAACGAAGAGCTGGATGAACTTCGAGATATCGCTAAGAACGGGAAAAAGTATATTGCCCAAATTAAAGACAAACTCGCGAAAGATTCGGGAATTTCTTCTCTAAAGATCGGATATAACAAGGTATTCGGTTATTATATTGAAGTGACCAATGCTCATAAAGATAAAGTGCCGGAGCATTTTATCAGAAAGCAGACATTGGTAAATGCTGAGCGTTATATCACTCCGGAATTGAAAGAGATTGAAGAGAAGATTCTTTCAGCGGAAGAACGGAGTAAGACCTTAGAATATGAACTTTTTGAAGAAGTTCGATTGTATGTTGCCGAGTTTGCAGATGATATTCAACAAATAGCTTTTGCCCTCGCAGAATTGGATTGCGTGCAGTGTTTTGCGGAAGTAGCTTTCAAAAATAATTACGCAAAACCGGAAGTTCGAGATTCGGAAGAAATTGATATCAAAAAAGGTCGGCATCCGGTGGTGGAAGAAACGTTGCCGATGGGCGAACCTTTTATCCCAAATGATATCGAGCTTAATAATTCCGATCAGCAAATTATGATCATCACCGGGCCGAATATGGCGGGTAAAAGTATCATTCTTCGTCAAACCGGACTAATTGTTTTACTTGCACAGGTGGGAAGTTTTGTGCCTGCCGAATCTGCAACTATCGGAATGGTGGATAAGATTTTCACCAGAGTTGGTGCTTCTGATAACTTAGCTGCCGGAGAAAGTACATTTTTGGTAGAGATGAACGAAGCTGCCAATATTCTGAATAATGCGACTCCAAGATCGCTCATTTTATTGGACGAAGTTGGTCGTGGTACCAGTACTTTTGATGGATTGAGTATTGCGTGGTCGTTGGCGGAATATTTACATAATCATGCTCCAGTTGCTGCAAAAACTTTGTTTGCTACTCATTATCATGAACTAAATGAGTTGGAGCAAATGTATGATCGCACCAAGAATTTTAATGTTCAGGTTAAAGAGCATGATGGCAAAGTTATCTTTTTGAGGAAATTGGTTCGTGGTGGCGCTGATCATAGTTATGGAATTCAAGTAGCAAATATGGCAGGACTTCCGCAAATAGTTATAGACCGAGCAAAAGATATTTTAAAGAATCTGGAAAGTCATAGTCTGGATATCACCAACAAAAATGGATCTCTTGAAGGAAAAGCATCCGCCCAAAAAGATGCTGCTAAAAACTTATCTCAAAAAGTAGAAAAGCAAGATGAGATCGATCAAATGAACTTATTTGCGACACATGTTGATCCGAGATTAGAAACAGTACTAAACAAGTTGGAAGCAAGCGATCCAAACCGAATGACGCCCATTGAAGCACTGATGATGATTACAGAATTAAAGAAAATAGTTGAAAAATAGTCGTAAGACATAAGATGTAAGATGTAAGAAGACGAGAATGTTCGAAACATTGGATATAATTAAGTATTCTTTTTTGGCGGGATGTTCAATTTTAGCGGTTTATAAATTGATAGTAGCCATCATTATTTTCGACAAGAATAATCTGTTTGATTCTGATAAGAATGAGAAATCGCTGGAAGCTGTGGTTCAATACCCAATTCTCAGATTTATGAAATATCTAGGCTTTATCATGTTATTAATTACACTTGGATTTTATATAGTTTACAAAATAGATTTTTCATAAATACCTTAAGACATGAGATTTAAGATATAAGACAGGTTCGAAATTATTTATGAAATCTTACATCTTGTGTCTTATATCTTACATCTAATAAATGAAAACCTCCGCAAAACATATCGCAGATCGAATACGATTAATGATCTCCACCAAACAGTTTCAGGTGGGAGAAGTGTTGCCGTCTACCCGGGAATTGGGACAACAGCTGGAAGCTAGTTTTCATACAGTTAGAAAAGCGTATGGGTTTCTCGAAGAAGAAGGATTGATTAAAGGTGAACAAGGACGAGGTTTTACAGTTGTTAAGCAAACTTCTTTGTTAGATAAAGCTGCGAGGTTAGAGATAGGTGGGGGGAAAGTTCAGGCGTTGATCGAAGAGCTTGTAGGCTACGGGTTAGATGATTCTGAGATAGAATTATTATTTCAGGAGCAATTGGATTTTATGGAATGGCCCGAACGTATTCAAACCTGTGCAACGGTTGGAGACAACAAAGAAATGGGGTCGATGCTTTCAAGCGCTATAAAGAAACAAGTTGGTGTAAAAAGTAGTGTACTCGACATCACAGAAATTGAAAAAGCCGCTTCATACGACGCGCTATTTGTGCCGATAAAATTCATGAATAAGTTCAGAAGCTTGAGCGAAACGATGATGATTATTCCCATCGTGCATGTGTTTGATCCTGATACTTTATACAAGATTACAGAACTTGCAGCAATCCAAACTATCGGATTAGTAACTTCTGACGACGATAGTATTTCGAAGATCATCAACGAGCTGAAATTGATGATTCCTTTTGAAGGGTCGTTTGTGGCAGGCAGCATTTACGGGCGATCATTACCGCTTTTTGTTAGGGAGACAGATCTTATCTTATACACTCAGGAAAGTGCGAAGCTGGTTGAGCAAAAAGTACCGGAGAAAAGTAGAATCCAATTAAACTATAAGCTTTCTGATCGCAGTGCAGAAATGATACGTTCAGAGCTTTGGGATCAGTAGAAAACAATTAAGAATTATAGAATTAAGAATGCAGAATTTTCATTCTTAATTCTTCATTGAATCATTGATAATTGAATATCAAAAAGACCATAAAAAAAGCCATTTCGGCGATTGAGAAAGAAATTGAAGCAGTTCGAGAAACACCATCTCACGATGTATTGAGCAACGGAGTTCTGCAAAAGCAATCCGAGCATCATATTTATATTTTCGAGACCACTAATCAGGGCTTGCGATTTGCGGAAGAGATCAGAGGCAAGCTTCGTGATAAAGATCTGGAAGTACATGAAATTGATTTCAAGGATGGAAAAGTTTGGTTAGAATTTCCGGAAGATTTTGGACCAACGATTGATGAAGTGTATTTAGAATGGGAGAATGATTTTGTACTCAAAAAGATGGAAGAGCATCTGCTTACGTAGGAAGATAAATATAAGAAAGTAGATCAACTTAAAGCACTCCTAGAACCTGAGAAAAGCTTTAAGGAAGATGGCTCAGGATATGAAATCAAAGTTGATGAGTTAAGAAATGATTCCCAAACTGAAGCGATAGAAAAAGCAGTAAAGAATAATGTATTGTATGTGTGGGGACCTCCAGGAACAGGGAAAACTGCTACACTTGGATTTATAGTTGCCAATCTTTTGCGAGAAGGAAAACGTGTTCTTTTTGTGTCCAATACCAATCGTGCTGTAGATGTTGGTTTGATAAATGTGATGGAAGCGTTGTACGAAATTGAGCCAATGTTTGATCTCCAACAGACAACCAGGTTTGGAGAAGCTGCGCTTCAGGATGATCGGTTAGAAAGTATTTTATTTGAGAACCAGGTTAAAATAAAACTAGATGGACGTAAAGCCGACGCCGTTCAATTGAGTACTTCTTTGGAGAATTACAAAAAGCTTCAGGCTCAGATTGACAAAATGATGCTGGAAGACGAGGAGATTCCACAGAAAATGGATTTAGAATGTCAGCTGTTAGGAGAGAAAGTAGATCGCGAAGGTGGCATTGAAGAGATGGAAGAAAAGATCGACAAATTGCTGAATTTAAATGAACGCTATGAACTAAAGAAAAAGCAATTGGTTGCCACAACGATGGCAAAAGTGTGTACTTCAGAATTATTTTGGAATCTTAGTTACGATGCGGTAGTTGTGGATGAAGCCTCAATGGCAGGCGTCCCTTATCTGTTGCTGATGGCGGCTAAAAGTAAGCAGCATTTGGTTATTGCCGGCGATCCGATGCAACTTCCTCCTATTGCCATTACAAATGATAAAGAAGCCAGAGCTTTTTTGGAGCAAGATATTTTTACGTTTGTTTCTGGGGCAGATTCAACAGAAGCTTTATTTAGCTGGCATGATGAAAACCCTGATTTCACTTGTTTCTTTGATACTCAATATCGATTAAAAACTGATCTAGCGGGAGTGATTAGCTCCGTTTTCTATGACGGAAGATTGAAATCCGGCGAAAAGATTCTGGAAAGAGGAGTTAATAAAAATTCCGTGGCATTAGTTGATTCATCAAAATATGGACCTTATATCGAGCAGGAAAAAGGAGGGCGAGGATTTAAACCATCAAACGAAGTTCATTTAAAACTGATCGAGCAAAGTGTCAAAAAACTATCGCTAAAATATGCTGATGACAGTATAGGAGTAATTGTTCCGTTCCGGAGTAGTGTATATACCGTTCGGAATCATTTGCGAGACGAAGGTTATCGTTATGTAGAAGTTGGTACCATTCACACATTTCAAGGTAGAGAAAAAGAAGTGATTATTTTTGATACAGTGATGAGCGGAGAACTCCAAGGTGGAAGTTTGCGACATTATTCTGTTCGTCCTTTTGATGAAACCAAAAATGGATTAAGTGTCCCTCGATTATTGAATGTAGCTTTTTCAAGAAGCAAAGAATTACTTGTCATAATCGCTGACATGCAACACGTAGAACGAATTTACGGGAATAAGTTTTTGGGGAAGCTACTTGGTTCGGTGAAGGAAATTTCTCTTTAAGGAATTAAAAATTCAAAATGAAAAATTAGGAATTGATTCAGAGCTTCATTCTGGAATTTGCCCATTCAACTATCTGATCACCACCCATAACCGAATACACCAACTTTCTACTATTTATGATTTTTGTTCCGGCATTGGAATCTTGAAATGTATCTTCAAAAATTAAAATATGTGGTACACCCGGTAATTTCTTTTTATTTAAGTAAGAAAGCGTGTGTTCATTATTATAATGGCTTCCAATTGAAACCTCATCCCATAAATTATATTTCTGTACATATTTAAATCCATCATTTAAATCTTTATCCATAACTACCATTACTAATTTGGAGGTATAATTCTGATGTAAAGAGTCAAAATCAGATTCAATTAAGTTGATACTGTCAATGACATCTGCGCGATTACAAGGACCGCAACTAGTAGAGCCAAAATAGAAAACAGTTAACTGGTTCTGAGCTACCAAAGAACTTGATAATAAAAGGAAGAAAGGAATCAAAAATTTTAACAAAGTACTAATATTTAGTTAGATAGATTAATTGAATTTAATCGAAAATTAGATAATTCCTAATCTTTAATTTTGAATTTTTAGTTCAGAAATAACTCTGCTCCCATTCTTTGGCGATTTAAAAAGCCATAGTTAATTCAATAATTTTCAACTTGGCTTAAAAGTTCAGGGACTTTATTTACGGCAAAATCCCAAATCAAATTCTCATCAATTACGTCATAACCATGTGAAATTATGTTTCTGAAATCAATAATCTTGCGATAGTCGGGGATTCGTTGTGAAAGAGCAGTTTTTTCAATTTTACTAGTCTGGATAAAGCCTCACCAATAATTTCAAATTGTCTTTCAATGGCGAGTTGAAGAATACGGTCACTCTTAAAGTCATCGAAATTTTTGCCAGAAATAAATTCTCGAATTTCATTGCAAGACAGAGCAATATCGAGAAGAAGTTTTCGAACTTTAGGCTGCATAAATCAATTTTTTTGAACGATCAAGCTCATTCTTAAAAATTGGATTTCGAAACTTTGTTGCGGACAGTAAATCTATTTTTCGATTATAAAGCAATTCTAACTGAGCTTTGAAGTTTGAGAATTGATCAAAAGCACCTTTGAAACCGTTTCGATGGAATTCAACTAGAAAATCAAGATCACTATGATTGTTAAACTTATCCGTAATAGCAGAACCGAATAGATATAGTTTTTTAACAGAAAATTCTTGGCAGAGTTTTTGAAGCTCTTTTTCTTTGATATCTATATTGATGAGTTCCATGCCAAAGCAATATACTAAAAGTTAGAATTTGGTAGGATAAATTTACCCAAATATAGTTTCTTGTAGAAATTCTTTGGTTAGTTAAAAGAAATCTCTCTTCGAAAAGAATTAAAAATGTAAGATTAAAGATGAAAAATTGATGTGAGGTTACATTCTTAATTTTTCATCTTTAATTTTTAATTCAATTCAAGAATAGCTTTGCTTCCATTCTTTGGCAATTAGGAACGCAAGTTCCAGACTTTGTTGATAATTTAGCCTTGGGTCACAAAAGGTTTCGTAATTGTCGCCTAAACCGGATTCATTGAGTCCTTCTGCACCACCAACGCATTCTGTTACGTTATCTCCGGTCATTTCTAAATGAACTCCACCCAAGTAACTTCCTTCTGCTCTGTGGATCGCGAATGAAGATTTGATTTCTTCCAAAATGTGATCAAAGTTTCTGGTTTTGACAGAATCTTCGGTAGAAAAAGTATTTCCGTGCATCGGATCAGAACTCCACACAACAGGAAATCCTTCTTTACGGATTGCTCTAATTAGAGGCGGAAGCTGTTCTTTAATTTTATCTTTACCAAACCGAGAAATAATCACAATTTTTCCGGCTTCGTGAGTAGGGTTCAGTTTTTCGATTAGTTTCAGCGTTTCATCTACTTCAAAGGGTGGACCTACTTTTATCCCAACAGGATTCTGAATACCACGGAAATATTCAACATGCGCTCCATCTAAGTCTCGGGTTCTGTTTCCTAACCAAACCATATGTGCGCTCAGATTGAAAAACCCTGCTTTACGAGGCACCTGACGAGTTTGAGCAGCATCATAATATAAATTCAAAGCTTCATGAGAGGTATAAAAATCCGCTTTTTGGAGGTTGTTTACTCTGGTTGGCGAGATAGACTCCATAAAACGCACCGCTTTGGTGATGGAATCAACCATAGCCTCATACTCTTTGTAATATTCATTATTAAGCATGAAATCCATTTCCCATTGTTCGGGATGGCGCAGATCAGCAAAGCCTTCGTCAGCTAATGCACGAAGAAAATTGAGTGTTAAACCCGCTTTATGATAACCTTCTATCAATCGATTGGAATCCGGCATTCTGGCTTCTTCCGTAGCTTCAAAACGATTGATCAGGTCACCTCTGTAGCTGTGTATATCTTTACCATTAATACTCTCAAAATCGCTTGAACGAGGTTTCGCATATTGTCCGGCAATACGCCCGATACGATGAACAGGAACACCCATTTCGTGAATCAAAATAAAGCTCATTTGGAGCATTACCTTAAGCATATTCACAATTTTTGGTGAAGTAACAGCATCAAAACTTTCGGCACAATCTCCTCCTTGCAACAAGAAACTTTTTCCTGAGGAAACCTCTGCAAGTTTCGCTTTTAGAGCTTCAATTTCCCATGATGTGACCAAGGGTGGAAGGCTCTTTAAATGATTATAATTCTCGTCGAGTTGTTGACTATTGCTGTAAGTTGGCAGCTGTTTAATAGTTTTCTCCTTCCAAGAGGTTGGAGTCCAAGTATGTGCGATCGTTTTGTCCATCTTATTTATTATTTTCAATGAAAGGTATGAGAATTTTTAAGCTAATGCTTTCTAAATAATCCCTAACATCATCGAAGAAAATTTATGATTATATTTCAATAAATAGTTCAATTTGGGTTTGATAGATGATAGGAACAAAATATAGAATACTTGTTGTAGATGATCATCCTGCACTAGTAACATTAATAAAGCATAAACTCATACATAGAGGGTATGAGGTGCAAACTGCACAGAATGGGGAAGATGCTTTTAATTTGATAGAAACGGATTGTCCGGATTTGGTTATAAGTGATGTTGAAATGCCAATAATGAACGGATATGAACTTTGTAAAAAGATCAAGGAGAACGAAAAATTTAGCCACCTTCCGGTGATATTGGTCACTTCTTTGGTGACAACAGATTCGTTAATGAAAGGAATTTCGGCAGGGGCTGATAACTACCTTACAAAACCCTACGATGATCAGACATTATTTACCAAGGTACATGATCTGTTAAAAAAGCCTTTAACAAGAATGAGTGACAGAAAGCCTGTAAACATCAATGTTGAAGGAAATGAATACTCTATTAAGGCTGACATTGAGCATTTGATTAATTTATTAGTTTCTACTTATAAGAATACATTGGCTCAAAATGTTGAACTTGAATCAGTAAAACAAAAGTTTAAAGCTATTAACCAGGAGTTAGAGCTATCAAAAAATGAACACCAAGACCTTCTTCAAAATATTTTTCCAAGTAAAATAGCTGAAAGTTTACTCGCATATGGAACGGTAACTCCGGAAAGGTTTGAAAATGTGTCAATTATGTTCACAGATTTTGATGGGTTCAGCAAAGTTGTACCTACTTTAACTCCGGAAGAATTAATTCAGAGTTTGTCCTTTTATTTTGATAAGTATGATGAGTTTGCCGAAGAGAATAACCTTATCAAGATTAAGACTATCGGTGATAGTTATATGGCTGTAGGCGGACTTCCCGAAAGAAATATCACCCATCCTATTGATGCTGTACTAACAGCCTTAAAGATGAAAAAATTTATGAAGCAAAAGTCAACAGAAACAGGATTATCGGTTCCAATATTTCCTTTAAGAATAGGAATACATACGGGACCGGCTGTAGTAGGAGTGATAGGTAAGAAGCGTTTTGCATATGATATATGGGGAAATGCGGTAAACTTGGCATCAAGAATGGAACAGAATGCAGACAGAGATCAAATAAATATTTCAGAAGCTACTTATAATGAAGTTAAAGAGTATTTTCTATGTGAAGACAGAGGAAATATAGAAGTTAAGAACATGGGCTCTGTTCTTATGTATAATCTAAAAAGGATAAAACCAGAATATTCTGACGATGCTGAAGGATTTGTTCCAAACCGCTTATTTATTCGACAATACAATGCATTGTTGCACCAAACGGTTTCACAAAGGTGATACATTAATCTTCAAAAAGTGAATGAAGGTTTTAACCAATCTGTTACGTATACTTCAAGTTGGCTTCAATCTTAAAAAAGTAGGAACCATTGCAGCAGAATATTGTAGTTAGAGGCGCTCGCGAACACAATCTTAAAAATTTCGATATTGATATACCCAGAGATCAGTTTGTGGTGATCACAGGATTATCCGGTTCAGGAAAATCATCGTTGGCTTTTGATACAATTTATGCAGAGGGTCAACGTCGGTTTCTGGAATCACTCTCTGCGTATGCTCGTCAATTTTTGGGGATGATGGAGCGCCCTGAAGTGGATTTTATCGACGGACTTTCACCGGTGATTTCAATTGATCAAAAAACTACGAATAGAAATCCCCGCTCAACAGTCGGTACTGTTACAGAGATTTACGATTTCTTGAGATTGCTATACGCCCGCGTCGGAATTCCATATTCCTATAAATCCGGAAATAAAATGGAGAAACAATCTGCAGATCAGGTAGTTGCTGCGGTAATGGCTATGCCTGAAGGAACTAAAGCATACTGTTTGGCTCCGGTTGTACGAGGAAGAAAAGGACATTATAGAGAGTTATTTGAGCAAACCATTAAACAAGGTTTTTTATCAGCTAGAGTTGATGGTGAGCTGGTAGAGTTAGAAGAAGGAATGAAACTGGATCGATACAAAACACACAACATCGAAGTTGTAGTTGATCGCTTTGTAATAAGTCCGAAAAGCGAGAAGCGGATTTCAGAGAGTATTCGATTAGCGCTGGAAATGGCAGATGGAAATGTAATTTTAGCCACAAAGAAAGGTGATGCTTTTAATGATAGATTATTTTCTCAAAAGCTGTTCGACGCCGAAAGTGGTATCGCATATGAAGATCCTGCTCCCAATTTATTCTCATTTAATTCGCCATATGGTGCTTGCCAAAAATGTAATGGATTAGGTAGCACTTATGATGTGAGTTGGGAGTTATTAGTTCCAAATAAAGACCAATCCATTGAAGAAGGAGGTTTGCGATTTTTAGGAGTACCTCGTGATGTATTTGTATTTAAGCAGTTAAAAGCAGTTTTAGACAGCATTGGTAAAGACTTTGAAACTCCTTTAAAGAAATACTCGGAAGAAGAATTAGACCTATTGATGAAGGGCGGTGGGGATCATAAATATTCTGTTAGCTATGATTTTAAAGACAGTAACGTAACCTACAAGCATAAGTTTGAGGGATTACGGAAGATGATTATCGAGCAATACGAGAATAGTAAATCGCCAAAGCAACGCGATAAAGCCAAGGCTTATATGAGTAAAATTACTTGTCCAAGCTGTGGTGGTGGTCGCCTGAATCAAGAAGCCTTGTCTTATAAAATTGATGGATATAATATCCACGATTTGGTGCAAATGGATATCGACGGAATTCGGAATACGCTGTATGGAATTAGCCTTTCTGAACGCCAACAAAAAATTGGTGGTCAGGTGTTGAAAGAAATTCGTGATCGGTTGGACTTTTTACTAAATGTAGGATTAGACTATCTGAATCTTGATCGTGAGGCGCAAACTTTAAGCGGTGGAGAAGCACAACGTATTCGATTGGCTACACAAATCGGAACACAGCTTGTAGGAGTGCTCTATATTTTGGATGAACCAAGTATTGGGTTACATCAGAGGGATAATATTAAGCTGATAAAATCATTAGAAGTGCTCAGAGATCTTGGGAATAGTGTGCTAGTGGTAGAACATGATAGGGAAACAATTGAGCATGCAGATTTTGTAGTGGATATGGGGCCTGGAGCAGGAGTTAATGGTGGACATATTGTTTCAGCAGGAACTCCGGATGAACTGGATAAAGATTCTATGACTGCAAAATTTCTGCGGGATGAAGAAGTGATCGCTCTTCCTGAAAAGATCAGGAAAGGGAACAAGAAAAAAATCACCATAAAAAATGCCAGGGGACACAATCTTCAGAATGTTGATTTGAATGTGCCACTGGGGAAATTTATTTCTGTAACCGGAGTTAGTGGCAGCGGAAAGAGTTCCTTGATCAATCAAACGTTGGTACCGATTCTTTCCAATCATTTTTATAAGTCAAAAAGTGTGCCGCTTCCTTATGATACAGTTGAGGGGTTGGACAATGTTGATAAGATTATTTCTATAGATCAAAGTCCGATTGGAAGAACACCAAGATCAAATCCCGGAACGTATACTAAGGTATTCGATCACATAAGAAGATTATTTGCTGAACTTCCTGAGTCTAAGATTCGGGGGTACGATCAAGGAAGGTTTTCTTTCAATGTGAAAGGTGGAAGATGTGAAACTTGTCAAGGTGATGGTGTTCGCAAAATCGAGATGAACTTTTTGCCGGATGTTTATGTGACTTGCGAAACTTGTAATGGAAAAAGATATAACAGAGAGACGCTTGAAATCTTCTATAAAGGCAAGAGTATTTCTGATGTGTTAAAAATGCCAATCTCAGAATCGGCCGAGTTTTTTGACGCGCAGCCTTCAATCAGTAGAATACTAAAAACTCTGACATCTGTTGGCTTAGGATATCTGACGTTAGGGCAATCCTCAACTACACTTTCAGGTGGAGAAGCACAACGCATTAAACTAGCTCGTGAACTTGCCAAAATCGGAACCGGTGATACGTTGTACGTAATGGATGAACCAACAACAGGGCTACATTTTCAAGATGTTCGAATGTTGGTTGATGTAATCCAAAAACTAGTTGATAAAGGAAATACAGTGATGGTGATCGAACATAACCTGGATCTTATTAAAGCTGCAGATTGGATTGTTGACCTAGGGCCTGAAGGTGGAAGAGGCGGTGGAGAGATTATTGCTGAAGGGACTCCGAATGAAGTGGCTGAGATTGAAAAATCTCATACAGGGAGATTTTTGAAGCAGGAGTTTGAGAGGCTTTTAAAAAAATCAGAAGTCAGAAATTGACCTCTGATTTTGTTGTTCTACTCAGGAAATAGGAGATCTGCAAGCCATGCAAGATTTAAAGTTTTTAATGTATCCCTAGCAGAGATACGAACATCGCCTCGTTTTTTCATGGTACTTTTTTTAGTTCTTGTTAAAAATTTAACAAACAAATTTATTAACAAATATCAAAGTATTACTTATATATGATAATTGTAATACTCCAACTCAGCTCCTGAACATTTTTTGATTGAACTACTATTAACCTGAATATTAAAATCGGTTAGTGTGGCTACATTCATTTTCTAACCGACTAGATAATTTGGTTTGGAAGTTCAATTCTTTTTTTTAGCTTTTTCCCAAGATTATAAAAAAATATGCGGGTATGAAGAAGGGGGTACTGTTGTGTGGGTTTTTGGGATTGGTACATTTTACTGTATTTAGCCAATCAATATTCGATACTAATTCTTTCTGGAGTTCATACAATATTCGTAATCTCGGAGTGGAAGACGGGATGCCGGATGAAGAAATATATTATATCTATGAAGACGACACCGGGTTTTTATGGATGGCAAATATAGACGGGCTGGTTCGTTATGATGGACTTAGCTTAAAGCAGTTCAATAAAGGTTATGCGGGAGGTTCTTTATATGAAATTTATCCCGCTGAAGATGGAGGTCTATGGATTCCTTCTATTGGTGAAGGGCTGTATAAGTTTGATGGAGATACTCTTATTCGGTTTAAAGATGAACTTTCTAGCACTAACGGTTTTGTAAAAAGCATGTCATTTATCAATGATACCACCTTAGTACTTGGGCTTTACGGATCGGGGCTTTCATTTTTTGATGGGGAGAAAGAAATAAAGAATTACACAACAGATGATGGATTGGTAAGTACTGAAATTTGGAAGATTATTACTGATAAAGATGGTCGCCTTTGGATTGGAACTAATGATGGTATAAGTATTTATGAGAATGGTTCATTTACTAATTTTACCGTCGAAAATGGGCTCCCGTTTAACAATATCCGCGGTCTTACAGAAATGATGAACGGTGATGTTTGGGTAGGTACAGATAAAGAAGGAATCGTGATTTTCAGAGATGATAAGCCATTTAAATATCTAACAACCGCTGATGGTTTAAGTGATTCTGATCCTCAATATTTTGCCCAGAATCCTGTTGACAGCTCTATTTGGATTGCCCATCATGGTGGCGGATTAGATAGATACAAAGATGGAAAGATTGAAAATTTAAATACTGATGACGGATTGGTATCCAACTTTCTTACTTATGTAGGGTTTACAAAAAATGGCATTGGCCTTGTTGGCTCAGAAACAGGCGTTTCTATATTAACAAATAAATTAGTTACAGTTTTTGATGAAAATTCCGATGGAATTACAATTTCTGCGATAGCAACGGTACATCAAAGTGGTGATGGTACGGTTTGGTTGGGATCAGATGGAGGCGGGTTTTTCTATTATGAAGAAGGAGACGATAAATGGTCTGTAATCGAATCTCCGGGAACAAGTGGAAATTACACCAATGGCTATTCGAGTGCTAATACTATTGATGCTGAGGGAAATATATGGTTTGGGACTCCAGGTACAGGAATTGTTAAAATTAAAGACCAACGTGTTGTAGCAAAGCTTTCTGATGAAGATGGTTTGCTCGATAATTTTTCAAGATGTTTAGCTGTAGATAGCAACGATAATCTATGGATAGGGACCAATAGAGGAGTTAATGTATTTAATAAAGACTTAGAGCAAATAGAATCTTACACATCTGAAAATGGATTGCCGAATGATTTTTGTTTAACCATGATGAGTGATTCAGAAGGAAGAGTTTGGTACGGGTCTTTTGGAGGAGGATTGGCTTTATTCGAAAATGATAATATCACCAAATTCGACACAACTGACGGACTGCCCTCGAACAACATATTCAGTTTTTTGGAATACTCTGACGGAAGTATTTTTATTGGTACCGGTGGATTTGGATTGTCTCAATATAAAGATGGAGAACTTTTCAATTATGGAGCGAATGACGGAATTCCACCACAATCAATCTCGGGCATTGCTGAAGATAATGACAAGATGCTTTGGTTTGCAACCGCTAGTGGTATTTATCACGCAGACCCGGCCGAACTTACGCTTGTTAGAAACGGAGAGCTGGAAAAGATGTCTTACACACAGTATACTACTGATGACGGGCTTCTCTCCAACAAAATGGAACCTGCTAATAACGCAACAATAACCAGACTTTCTAACGGTGATCTGTTATTTGCTTCTGTAAGAGGTGCCGTGCTTGTCAATCCGGAAAATTCAAAAATTAGTACTGAATCTTTTATCCCTTACATAGATGAATTTATAGTTGATGAAAAGTCTTTAGGAAATAAAAATCCGAGAGAGCTTACGCCGAAGGATAAAAAAATTGAGATTTCATATTCTGCACTAAACCTCATGTCACCCGGTAAAACTAAATTCAGAGTAAAACTTGATGGAATAGACGAAAATTGGGTGTTTGTTGGAGATAGAACATCTGCTTATTACGATTACCTGCCGGATGGCGATTATGCATTCCATGTTTCAGCAATTGGGCCGGACGGACAATGGAGCGATAAAACGGCTTCTTTAGCTTTTACAGTTCTCCCTCCCTTCTACAAAACCTGGTGGTTTATGACCCTTGGATTTCTTGGATTCATTGCAATCGGAGCCGGAGGAGTTCAAATAAGATCTAATCTAAAACTGCAACGGCTTAATCGAGAACTGGAAACTCAGCAAAAAATCCAGGCAGAGCGGGAAAGAATATCCAGAGAACTACATGACAATGTGGGATCACAAATTACCAACCTGATTACAGGAATCGAAGTGAGTAATCTGCATATAAAAAAGAACCAACAAGGGGAGGCGCTTTCACTGCTTGAAAACCTTGACAGCGATGCCAGAAGCGCAATGACCGATCTAAGAGAAACGATTTGGCTACTTGATAAAGAATCGGTCGAATTCGAGTTGTTCTATGATCATCTGAATGGATATATAAAGAGACAAAAAAGATATCTGAATGGATTAAAGGTTCAATTAAACTCTGATTTGAAGAAGAATTGTATTCTGGAACCCGGTCAGTCGATGAATCTGACAAGGATAATTCAGGAAGCACTTAAGAATACACGCAAGTATGCTGAAGCAACCGAATTTAAAATATCGTTCTCTCTCAAAGAAAAAATATTAAGTGTAACAATAGCTGATAATGGAATAGGAATGAATATTGATGAAAATCTTGAGAAAGGAAACGGCTTAAAAAATATGGCACATCGTGCTGAGGAAATGGGAGGATTTTTTCAGATTAATTCCGACGAAAATATGGGGACTGAAATAAAACTAGAACTTACAGTGAAAATACCCTGATAAGGGTATTCGAAATGAGTTTGTTTTTTAGTTTCTTCATTTATGAGCATACAAATAGCAATAGTAGAAGATCAACAGAAAATTATTGATCGTTTAAAGCAACGTTTAGCTTTTTTCGATGATATAGAAATCCTGTTTACTGCTTCAGGCGATAAAGAGGCACTGGAGCATTTAGAGAATTTATCACCAACCGGTTTACCAAAAGTGATATTAATGGATATTGAAATGCCGGGTAAGTCTGGAATTGAGCTAACGGCTATCATAAAGGAAAAATACCCTGAAATTGATATTCTGATTCAAACTGTATTTGAAAATGACGACAAAATTTTCAAATCAATTCAGGTTGGGGCATCCGGTTATCTGCTAAAAGATGACCCGATTCAAAAATATGTGGATGCTATTCATGAACTGGCAGATGGTAAAGCAGCATTATCACCTCTGATTGCTTCAAAACTGATGAACTATGTAAAACAATCTACTCAAACTAAAGAAGAGAAAGCTCAGGAAACCCGGCAAAAATTTGCACTCACAGATCGTGAGGTTGATATTCTGAAAGGGATTGTAGAAGATTCGACAGAACATCAAATTGGCGAAAAACTTTTTATAAGTCATCATACGGTTAGAACTCATATCAAAAATATCTACAAAAAGCTGCATGTACATTCAAGAGCTTCTGCAGTTAGGTTTGCTATTTCTAAAGGTTTAGTTTAAAACTTATTTTCAATTTGAAAATGTAGACTCTTTTTTTATTTTTTTTTCAAAATTAAAGGGGTTTACTGGAAAATGAGAAAAAAAGTACTAATGGGATGGTTGATTCTGTTTGTTTCAACATCCTTTTGTAAAACAGTATTGGGGCAAAATCGATCTGATATCGAATCTAGAGTCGATTCAATTGCAAACATAGGTTTTGTTGAATTGACCTCCTCTCCACAGAAATACGAAAAACTATTTTTAAAAGCATTAAGTGATGCAGATTCCCTTAGTCTAACTAATCAGTCTGCCGTATTGAATTCTAAACTCTCTACAATTTACTCTTATTTAGGGAAGGCCGGTTTAAAAATCGAGTATAAATTAAATTCTATCCGTTTATACGAAGAACTTGATTCATTGAAAAAAGCAGGGTTTGAATATGCAGAACTAGCTTGGTTGCTAAGACGAACTGATTTGGATAAATCGGTTGAATATATGCGAAGAGGGCTAACTATATTATCAGGTTTTGCAGGTTCTATTGAACAGGCTAATGCATTTAATAACTATGGCTTAATAAAATTAGCAAAGAAAGAACCGGACAGTGCATTATATTTTATCAATAGGTCATTAAACATAAAGGAGAGTTTGAATGACACCTTGGGAATAGCTTATTCACATAGCTACACAGCTAATGTATATATGGAAACTGAGCAGTTTCAAAAAGCAATAAATACACTTGATAAAGCGATTGAAATAAGGAACACTATTAATGATAAATCAGGAATTAGTATTGACTTGGTAAATGCCGGGATGTCATATATGACACTTGGGGAACTTGAAAAAGCACTTGAATATTTAAAAAGATCTTTATTGCTTGCATACGAAACTGAGAATTTAGGTTTAGCTTCTTTTGCCTTTAATACCATATCGAATACATTCGAACAACAAGGTAGGTATGATTCAGCACTTGTCTATTATAAGTCATTTAACAGCTTTAGTGACAGCCTTGATGAAGCTAAGTATAATGAAAGGATCGCTGAATTGGAGGTGCAGTTCCGAACTGAAGAAAACGAGAAAGAGCTTGCTCAAAAAGAAACAGAATTAACTCAGGAACAATTAAAGGTTAAGAGAAGAAATTGGACTACGGGTATATTTGGGATTTTATTTCTCTCAATAAGTTTCATTTCAATTCTATTTATCAGGCAACAAAAGATAAAGAGAGAGAATCTGATCAAAGAAAAAGATTTAAAATTAAAATTGGCCAGTGCAGAATTGGAAAATAAAATCCATCAGGAGAAAGAAAGAATTTCTCGAGATTTACACGACAATGTGGGCTCTCAGATTACTAACCTGATTACAGGAATAGAGATTAGCAATATGCACATAGCAAAGGGGCAACAAGAACAGGCCGGGGTGCTGTTAAAAAATTTAGATGAGGATGCACGAAATACAATGACGGATCTTAGAGAAACGATTTGGTTGTTGGATAAAGAAAAAGTGAGATATCAGGATTTTGAAAAACATTTAAAGGCATATATTCAACGACAGGAACGATATTTTGAAAACCTAGAGGTAAAAGTACTATCAAAAATACAAAAAGATTTTGTTCTGGACCCTTCCTTATCATTGAACCTGATGAGAATCATTCAGGAAGCTTTAAATAATGCAAGAAAATATTCGGAGGCAAGTGAAATCTTGATATCATTAATTTCAAATGAAAAACAAATCAGTATTGTAATAAAAGATAATGGAAAAGGAATGGATTTAAATAAAGAATGGAACAAAGGTAATGGATTAAAAAACATGCGTTCCAGAGCAAAAGAAATGGATGCTGAGTTTGATATTATCTCATCTCTACAAAAAGGTACCGAAATTAAGTTATCCTTTACGCAAGTAAGCTGAATTCAAGTAATAAAAAAGGCCGCAAATTATAAATCTGCGACCTGTTCAGGAGTGACCAAAAGGTCACTTTATTATGTTTAATGTTTAGAAAGCGAAACCGGCTCTTAGCATTATACCGCTTCCTGCATCACTACTCTGCAATGACAAACCTCCGGTTATAAATTTAAACCGAGCACGGGCACCAAGTTCCAGCCAGTTTTGTGCTTCAGCCATACCGGTTGTAATATTTCCGCTACCGTCTGTTTCAGTATTTGGTTCAAAATCCGCTAAACTCAGAAGGTTATAGTTGTAAGAAGCATAAGGTGAAATTTTGATATCAGAAATCACAAGATTGTATCTAAGTCTAGCCATCAAAGGAACACCTATTCCGGATCTATAGATTGTCTGAGTAACAGTGTTACCTCCTGCAACATCAATCGTATTTTCTTCTTTGTTAAATACTAAATATGCACTTAAACCATAGTCAAAGGAAAGTGGCAAGCTAGTTAACCCACTTATGTCTTTATATTTATTCCATTCTATTCCTCCACCAATCGCACCACCTAGGAAGTATCCCCAAAAGTTTCTCTCACCATTTTCATCGCCACTAAAGAAGGCTACACCGGCACCGCTTACTTCAGGATAAACATGAGCGCCTTTACCTGAATGGGTAATAAAGCCTAAACTACTCCCTGTAAAAGCATTGTCAGAGGCGGTAGAAGAAACAGATGTATTCGTATTTTTCCTGTCCCTTTCTTTGTTATCTCTGCTTACTACTGTAGTTACTATGTTATTATTTGCAGTATCGTAGCAAGCAGCACCTTTAGGAATTCCACCAGCCAAGGCAGCTTGTCTATAAAGCTCGTATAGGTTTTCAGAGGTAGCCTCATCTTGTTGTTGTTCGGCAAGTAATCCACCGGTTCCTTCCTGATTTCCGCTACTTAATACTTTTACTTCTACACGACGGTTTTCTTGTCGTCCCTCTGCTGTTTCATTGGTAGCACGAGGGTCATTTTCTCCATAACCCTGGGCAGAGATTCTGTTGCTGGAAATTCCTTTTTGAATCACGTAATTAATAACTGATTCTGCTCTCGCTTGGCTAAGATCCATATTGCTTTCATCAGAACCTACATTGTCGGTATATCCACCAATTTCAATTACCAAAGTAGATTTAGCCATAATCTCATAGAGCCGATCCAATTCTTGTTGGCTTTCATCCCGAAGATTAGCGCTTCCGGTATCAAAGTAAATGTTTTCTAAAACAATTCTGGCACCTTCATTGGCTTCAGTAAGCGAGATGTCTTTGCGAACTTCTTTGTAACCAGAGTTATCTTCTAGCCAACTGATTCGGGCTCTTCGAACAGCATCGTTTAAATCTGCTTGAGCTTTCACCATTTGTTTGTTCAAATCAGAAAGCTCATCAAACTCGTTTTCAAGATCAGACGATCCGCTTGCAAGTAAAATATCATATTCATCTTTACTATTCTGAATTCTGGTAAGTGCGTTTTTCATTCGGAATAGTTCGGAGCCTAGTTTTTCCGAAAAGGCAGTTGAATCTTCAGTGATGGTTTTCAAATCTAACATTTCAGATTGAAACAGATATCCTTTTTGATTAGCAGTAATCGAATATCGTCTGCCAAAAGGAAGAGTAATTAAATAATCTCCGGTTTTGGAATTACTGGTAGAATATCCAAGTTGCTCACCGGTGTCAAAATCGCTCCAGAATAAAGTAGCGGCAATGAGACTGTCATCTTGATTGGTAATATTACCAAAAATTGTAACTACGGGGTCTGGGCGCATCTCAGGTGGGAGAATCATTTTAAAAATATCATCTCCACCAAAACCATCACCTTCACCAGTGGTTTCTCTGTTAAAATAAGCAACAGTACCTGATGCCGGAACGGTAAGGTCTTGATCGTCTAGAACAGTATTGATGGATTTGCCAAGGTTAACAGGAGTAGTCCAATTGTCCCAGCCCTCTCCAATTCTTCGTGTTACAAATAGGTCATAACCGCCTAGACCTGGTAGGCCGTTAGTGGAGAAATAGAGTGTTCTTCCATCAGAAGTTAAAAATGGCCATACTTCAGATTTAGGTGTATTTATTACATCAGAAATAGGCTTTGGAGTAGTCCAGCGACCATTTTTTAAATGTGTGATATAAATATCTGTTTTGTAGTCGGCATCTTTTGCGTTTTTTCGATCTTTATAGGCTACAAAAATAAGTGTTTTACCGTCAGGAGATAGATTAGCCATCGAATCCCAATTATTAGAATTTACATCGCCACCCATGTTGCATGGAGTAGTCCATTTATCTCCAATTTTTGCGCTATAGAAAAAATCGCCACCACCAAAACGGCCTTCATAATTACCGAATACTACAGCTGTATTGCCATCTGATGACAGCGAAAGAATCCCTTCATGCGTTTCTGTATTAATTACGGAACCCATATTATTTGGTTTACTCCATGAACCATCATTGTTTTTAGTAGAGAACCAGACATCTTCACCACCGAGACCTGTTGGTTGATCGGAAGAATTGAAGTAAAGACGATTTCCATCAGCAGAAATACGAGCGAGATATTCACTAAGCCCGGTATTCACATTAGATCCAAGGTTTTCTATAAAGAGTTCTTCTTCAGGTGCTTTTAAAAGCGCAATAATTTTATTTACATCTGCTTTATTAGCCTTTGAGTATGTATCTCTATAAGACTCATACATCGAAATAGCTTTATCCCAATTTTTAATCGCTGTGTAGCTTTTTGCAGCCCATAAATATAATTCTGGGTTGTTTTTAGCTGATTGTTCATACTTAACTGCAGCTTGGTTGTACTTGCCGTTATCGTATAGCTCTCCTGCATCCTGAGCTAAACCGGAAGCGGACGATATTCCAAGAAATAGAATACATCCTAGTATTTTAAATAGAGTTTTCATTTTAATTTACTCCTGAGTTGTACCCCTCGTATAGTATTCTTATTAATGCACGAAGTGGTGTGTTCATATTAACATCTCAAATATGTTCTCAGAATAGCAGTAGTGAAATACCCGACTCAGGGTATAATCAGTTCAGAGCCAGAAAAATACCCCGAACAGGGTATGTATTGTAAACATGACAGGTGGTTATTTAATCACATTGTAGGAGTGACCAATAAATAAAACCAACTATTATGAAACAGTATTTCAAAAAAATAAACACGGCTATATTATTTATAGCAGGTTTGCTGATTTTATCGTTTGCACAGCAGTCGAGAGTACAAGCTCAGGTTGTTGCCGGGGTAGATACATTAAACAAAATTTCAGGAACCTGGCAGTATTACGATTTTACAAGTCAAAAAGCTTTTTCTATTGAAGACACAGCAACGTTCACCCCTGACTTTTGGGGAAGCAGTAATGAAGGAGTAAATTTCGGAAAGGAGTTTTCATCTTTGATTCCCGGCAAGAGAGTTCTGCTTTTAGGAACAGGAAATATTGATACTGTAACTACAGTTCCGGAGTGGACTGATGCCGCACCTTGGGTTGATACAAGTTGGGATTTTACAAACGGTACGCAAGGTCAGCCAATTTCTCCGGGGCAGCTTTGGGTGGTTTATACCAGTGAGGGTTTATACGCAGTTATGCAAATTGACGAACTTCCCGGAGGAAATTTTGGGGACAGTTTTGTGTTTAAGTACAAGTATATGAGTGAAGGGGGAACGAGTCTTGATGAGACGAACTTAAATGATTCCGGATCTGAACAAATAGTCGGTTCAGCTACAAGTAATTCAGGAAACGGATTTGACCTTTCCGGAGAGGTATCGGGCGAACTTGAAGATGCTGGAAGTTATTTGCCTGATTTCGTATTCGTAAATAATGAAGGTGTTAATTTCGGAAATGAGGGAAGTACGTCACTTTCATCAACTGGAAGAAGGTTTATTTTGCTCGGTACAGGAAATCTTGACACGCTTGCATCGGTTCCAGCCAGAACAGATGCCACACCTTGGGTTACCGTTTCTTATGATTTTTCTGATGGAACAATGGGCGCACCTATTTCGGTTGGACAACTTTGGGGAATCTATACTAGAGAAGGAAATTATGCTGCAATTGAAATAACAGCTCTTCCGGGAGGGAATTTTGGGAATTCATTCGACTTTAAATACAAGTACCAACCGGATGGTAGCAGGTTTTTTGAGGAAAGCGGTTCGAATGAACCCGATCCGGTATTGTTGATTGCAATAGAAAGTGGAAACAACCAAAGCGCAGATTTAAATACTCAAGTTACGAACCCGATTGTAGTAAAAGTTACCGATCAGGATGGAGAAGTAGTAAGCAACGAAACCGTTAGTTTTGAAATTACTAACGATCCGATAGGAGTAAATGAAGAGGGAACAGTTACGCCGTCTGATGTGAGTGATGAATCCGGTTTGGCAGAAGCAATTGTTACTGTAGGAGATAAAGAAGGAGTTTATATTGTAAAAGCAACTTTAGCTTCAGATGATACAAAGTTTGTAGAATTCACAATTACCGCAGAAAAAGCAGTAACCGGACCACAACCTTCTACGCTTGTAATTGCCGGAGGACAAGGTCAGACAACCTTTTTGGGGGATACAATTGCAAATTCATTAGAAATTGTAGTGATAGACGATATTGGCGAACCAATGAACGGAATCACAGTTACGTTTGAGGAACAATCCATTCCTGAGGGTGCGATTTCAGGTTCATTTTTTACACCGGATGGGATAAATGTAAATCAGGCTACAACATTTAATAATCGGGCTTATATGAATTATTCTTTGGGGGATAAACAAGGCGATTATATCATTAAAGCTTATTTGCAATCTCACCCAAGTGTTGACTCCGTGTTGTTTACGATTTCAGGAGAACTAGTAAAAGCCCCGCTTAATTTTATGGCAAATGCGGGTGCAGGAATCGTCGATTTAATGTGGGATAATGCGGACGGCGCAAAAGAATATAACATCTACAGAGCTGTGAACGATGATAATCCTGCAAGTGCATCGCTATTGGCGACCATTTCCGGAAATGCATTAACCGACGATAATGTAACTGACGGTGAAACTTACTTCTATCAGGTTTTTAGTGTAGATGCTTTTGGAAATGAAAGCGAACTTGGAGCCGGACCGATTAGTGCAACTCCACCAGTAGTTGGTGATATTGTTATGGGTTCTGCAACTATCATTATAGACGAAGGTAACTGGCAGTTTTTTGATTTTTCAACCCAATCAGTTTCTAATCAGGAAGAAAATGGTGGGTTTGTTGCTGATTTCAGAGGCAGCAGCAATGAAGGAGTGAATTTTGGCGGAGAGGGAGCGCCGAGTGTTGAGGGAAGACGTGTCATTAAATTGGATGGAGAAGGGCTTTCCGATATTACAGGCGTTCCGTCTTGGACCGACGAAGAACCATGGATTAGAACAACATGGGATTTTTCAAATGGTACTGGTGGACAACCAATATCGGTAGGGCAGCTTTGGGGTGTATATACCAGCGAAGGACATTACGCAGCAATGGAAATTACGGAAGTGCCGGAAGCATTTGGATCAAGTTTTTCCTTCATGTACAAATATCAGCCAAGCGGTTCAAATCAGTTTGAGGATGTAGAACCGTTGGTTCCAAGCGCATTAGTTAAAATTTCAGGTGATGAACAAATAGGAAATCCTGAAAAAGCATTAGCTCAACCATTAATGGTGCAAGTTGTTGATGAAAAAGAAGTTCCGATTGAAGGAGTAACCGTAAACTTTGCAGTAACCAAACTTCCTGAAGCAGCAATGAGTTTCGGATTAAGTGCAAATTCGGTGGTTACTAATTCTGAAGGTCAAGCTCTAGTTATACTTACACTTGGTGATAAACTAGGTGAATATGAGGTAACGGCTTCTGTGGACGAATTGGAATCCGTAAAATTCTCTGCTACTTCAGTTGAAATTCCTGCGCCAGATGCAGTAACAATGCTTGAGATAAGAGACAGAGGCACAGGTTTGATGCCACTTTGGACACAAAGCAATAGCGAAAACTTCTTAATGTATCGTATATATATGAGTACAGAAGGCGGAGAGCTAGAACTAATAGACTCGACCAGAGTTGGAGCTAATTTCCGTCAAGATACGGCAAAGTCAATCGTTGATTTAACTGCGCTTCAGGATTATACATTCGCTGTAACCGTGGTCAATGCAGATTTACAAGAAAGTGAGCTCTCGAATTCACTTACCAGTTTCCCAAAGCCTATTCCTGATCAGCCACAGAACGTTGTAGCAACAGCAGGAGATCGAGCTGTACAGCTTAGCTGGTCAGCAAACGATAGTGCTTATTTTGACTATTACTACGTGTATTCAGGACTAGACGGTTTTGGTGTTTTTGCAAACGATACATTGTATGGGTACAATAATACAAGTCTAGTGATTAGCGGATTAGAAAATGATCAAACCTATCAATTCTATGTAATTGCGGTAAACAGATTTGGACAACAAAGTGGTTTTCCTGAAAAGATAACAGCTACTCCTGTTTCTGCTTATGAAGAAGAAGAAGTAACGCTTCCAAACTTGATAAACGGAATATCATCTTGGGCTGATGTAGATAATGACGGAGATTTAGATCTGCTAATCACAGGTCAGGTACAAGATGAAGCCGATCCACAGACGCATTTACTTACAAATGATGGAAGTGGAGAACTCACTAATTCTAATCAAGTTTTTGAAGGGGTAGCAAATAGCACAGTTTTCTGGTTCGATATCGATCAAAACGGTTTTGCGGATTTAGTACTTTCAGGAGAATCTGCTCAAGGACCGATTACAAAAGTATATCTGAACAACGAAGGATCTTTCACCGATTCCGGATTTACACTACCGGGTTTTGAGGATGGAATCGTTTCTCCTGCCGATTACGACAGCGATGGAGATATTGACTTCCTAGTTGTCGGAACTGTAGATGGAAATCCTCAGACTGCACTCATCAAAAATATGGGGACAGGAATATTTGAGCCCGTACCATTTGGCTTTGCAGGTTTAGGAATGGCAGCAGCAAGTTGGGGAGATGCAAACGCTGACGGTAAGCCGGATGTACTTATTGCCGGAGCAGATGCTGACGGAAATATTGATGCTATACTATATCTGAATTTAGGAAATGATTCATTTGCAGCATCAGAATCCAGTTTCCAAGGCGTAATAAACGGGACTGTTGCTTTTACAGATTTCGACCTTGATACAGATCAAGATATTCTTATTACAGGTTATACTGATGAAGCTGAGACAAATCTATTCACTGGTTTCTATGAAAATACAGGAACCGGTTTCAATCTGTTTTTCTCTTCAAATACAAATCCACCGGCAAAAGCCAAAGTGGGTGGGCTTTCAAAAAGTCGAGCGGTTGTGGGTGATTATGATAACGATGGAGATCCTGATGTACTGATAAGCGCGGAGGGAGCAGCGTCCATTTTCAACAACAACAGAGGAGATATTGCTGAAGAAAAGCTGAATGTAACAGGTGCCGGTTCTGTGACATGGGCTGATTATGATGGAGACGGAGATCTTGACATTATAGTGTCCGGAGCTAACTCTAAAATTCTTTCCAACAAAACATCCATCAAAAATACAGCGCCTTCTGTACCCGGAAATTTAATGTTTACAACCGCACAGGATACAGTGACTTTGATTTGGAATCCTTCAGTGGACGCACAAACGCCATCTGCATCATTAACGTATAATGTGCGAATTGGAACAACTCCGGGTGCTTCGGATGTACTTTCAGCAAATGCTGATCTTACGACTGGAAAGTTGAGAGCACAAGTTAATGGAAATGCAGGATACAACACTTCATTTTCATTAAGAGGTTTGCCAAACGGCACATATTATTGGCAAGTACAGGCGGTGGACAATGGATTTTTGGGTTCAATATTTTCATCTGAGCAACAATTTGATGTAACACTGAGTATGGTTTCTAATGAATTTAGCTCAGATGTACCTTTAAGTACTAAATTAGCTCAAAACTATCCGAATCCATTTAATCCTAGTACAACAATATCGTACACTCTTAAAAACTCAGGAGCTGTTAATCTTCAAGTATATGATATAACGGGGAGGTTGGTACAAGAGTTAGTAAATGAGCGCAAAAACGCCGGAGAGCATTCGGTGAGTTTCAATGCTAGTAATCTAGCTAGTGGGTTATACATTTACCGATTACAAGTAGCAGGAAAAGTGATAACCAAAAAGATGACTTTGATCAAATAATAGTGCAAACATAAAATAGCTAAAAAGGCTTCTTGAGGTTGACTCAAGGAGCTTTTTGTTTTTTGAAAGAAAATATTGATTAAAGTATCTCAACATGTATATATTACATGCTGTGAAAATATTTCGAACACATATCACTAAAACATACAGTCTGGTAGTAATACTACTTGGATTTGCGCTTCATTTTGTTGCCCCTATTCAGGAAAGCAAAACTCACTCTGAGTTTACGTCCTGGTTAGATGCAAAAGTAAAAACGGAAGAAAATGCAGAGATCAGAAAGCTAATAACAGATTTAGCAAATGATACTGATGAATTAGATTCTGTAATCAGAAAAGCCTCTGCAATTGTTTCAGCGAATAGTGACGATTTTGAATTACCATTTGATGATTCAGAAAATTCCGATGTTCTTGAAGTCATTATTGATGAGTGGAATGCTTATCAAAACTCTTCTGCAGGAATGGGTAAAGCAGTTATTGTTGAATCTGCAAAATCTAATGCCGTACAACAGAATGAGGTTCCGACATTAAGTAAAGCTTCTAAATCGGTTTCTGCTTCGTGTATTAATAACTTAGTTTCAATTGAAGCAGGTTGGAATACACTTTCGCAAAACACACCCTCCACTCCATTTTTATCGGGAGTTGCTATAAACGCACCTTAGCTCCGAATGGGTGCAAAACCCAATTCTTAAAAATTCAATAACAAATTTCAGGATTCAAATCTTGAATTCTATCAAGATTAAGATTGGATAACTAATCTTAACTCTTGTGTCTCAAATTTTTTATCAAACAAATAATTCTTAATTGAAAAATTATGCAAGGAAACGGATTTAAAATAGGTCTCATATTCGCCTTTTTGGCTTTGACACTATGGTACTTATTCCCAACTATCCAGTATAATCTGGAACAGAAACAAATAAGTGAACTTTCTCCATCAGACAGTGCTCAATATGTAGATGAGAACAGAGAAAAGTTAGCAAGTATCAAAGAACGTACCTTAAACCTTGGTCTTGATCTACAAGGTGGAATGTACGTGATGCTTGAAGTAGGAACACCACAGTTGATCTTAGAATTAGCCGGTGAAAACAGAGACGATGCTCTCGAAAAAATCGTAACAGACGCAAGAACAACAGCCTTAGCAAACGATACTGACTTCATAGATGAGATGGCGACTGCCTTTTCTGCACAAAATGAAGGAGCGCGATTAAGCCGTTACTTCAGAAATGACGCTGCAGAAATTACCAGACGATCTACAAATGATGAAATCATCACTTTCTTGAAAGCTCAAAGAACAGAAGCTCTTAACAGGGCCATTGAAATTATCCGTACTCGTGTGGATAGATTTGGTGTAACAGAGCCTTCTATCGTGAAGCAGGGTACAGATCGTATTGTAGTTGAGCTTCCGGGTGTAGATGACAAGGAGCGAGTTCGTAATCTTCTGAGAGGAACAGCTCGATTAGAATTCAGATTAGCAGCAAACGCAAACGATTTCAGTTCTTTCATTAATCAAGTATATGATTACTTCGACCAGAAAGCAGCCGGTGAAGAGGGCGATAGTTTAGATACTATTCAGCCGAATGCTTTACTTGAAGTTCTTATTCCAAGTCAGGGAAGTCCTTATGTACTCGGTTATGCTGAAGAGCAAGATACAGCTGAAGTCAATGCTTTACTGAACGATCCAGAAGTCGACCGCTTACTACCAAGAAATACAACCATAATGTGGAGTGCGAACACGCAACCATATACACAAGGCGGAGAAGAAGTATTTTCTCTTTATGGTGTTAAGACTGATATCGAAATGACGGGAGATGTTATCGAAGAAGCTAGTGTTCAATTTGATCCGGCTACTAATGTTCCGGAAGTTTCTATGTCAATGAATGCTGAAGGAGCCAGAGATTGGGCAAGAATTACCGGCGCAAACATCGGTAAACCGGTGGCAATTGTGTTGGATGGATTTGTTTATACTTATCCAAATGTAATTACAAAGATCAATAACGGCCGTTCTTCTATTACAGGTGTAGAAAATGTAGGCGAAGCAGATGATTTGGTTAACATCCTGTTATCAGGTGCACTTCCTGCTCCACTTGATATTGTTGAAGAACGTACTGTTGGTGCTTCTCTTGGTCAAGCTTCAATTGACGCCAGTTTAAACTCTGTACTTATTGGTCTTTCAATTGTAGCGATATTTATGATTGTATATTACCGAACAGGTGGTGCAGTTGCAGATTTAGCTCTGCTACTGAATATTGTATTTATACTTGGGATTCTGGCAGGCTTTAAAGCTACGCTTACATTACCAGGAATGGCGGGTATCGTGCTTACAATTGGTATGGCGGTAGATGCTAACGTGTTAATCTTTGATCGTATTCGTGAAGAGCAACGCACGGGGAAAACCATTAAAGCAGCTATTTCAGCAGGTTATTCAAACGCTATGAGTGCCATTATTGATGCAAATATTACTACAGGCTTTGTAGCTTTAGTTCTTTTGAGTTTCGGAGTTGGACCGATCAAAGGATTTGCAGTAACGCTACTGGCAGGAATTTGCTGCTCATTATTTAGTGCGATTATCATCACTCGTGTAGTGGTAGATTATTTGACTCGCAATAAATCCGATGCAATAAACTTCGGTTAATCAACAAAGAAATTTAAAAAGAGTAAAAAGGATATAATTATGAGATGGTTTGAAACACCAAATTTTGATTTCGTTTCGAAACGAAAGATAGCATATGTGATTTCCGGGGTATTGCTTGCGATATCTATTGGAGCGATAGTAACGAAAGGATTACAGTACGGGATTGATTTTAAAGGCGGTAAAGAAATAGTCTTGAAATTCGAAAACGCTGTGGACGTAACAGAGATAAGATCTAGCTTGACCGAGCCACTTGGCTCTACTCCTGAAGTGAAATTATTCGGTTCTGAATCAGAAGTATTGATTAGAACAGATAACACAAACACGATCGAAGAGATAGAGACTATCGTAAGATCTTCAGTAGCTCAGCTTTATCCGGATAATGATGCTATAACTGAAAAAACAGATAGTGTAGGTCCAAGAATAGCCGAAGATCTGAAATCTGGCGGTTTACAAGCTGTAATCTATTCTATGGCGATTATCTTCGTCTATATTTTGATCCGATTCCGTAAGTGGACATTCTCTGCCGGAGCAGTAGCTGCTTTATTACATGATGTAACAATTACCCTTGGTATATTCACATTATTAAGTGATGTGGTAAACTTTAGTTTATTGATAGATCAAAATATTATTGCAGCCTTCTTAACCATTGTAGGATACTCTCTGAATGATACGGTAGTGGTTTTTGACCGTATTCGTGAGAACAGTATTGTGCATAAAGGCATGGAATTTATACCAATGGTAAATAAAAGCTTGAATGATACGCTAAGTAGAACTATTATCACATCGGTTACCACCTTGTTTGTGGTTGCTGTGCTGTTTATTTTTGGCGGCGAAGTGTTAAAAGGTTTTTCTTTTGCACTGTTAATTGGTATTGTACTTGGTACATATAGTTCTTTATTTGTTGCCAGCTCTTTGGTAGTAGAATTAGACACCAAAACCAATAAATAATAAGTTTTAAATAATAGGAATTATGAGCTTTAATACATCAGAACGCTACAGCAGCGTAGTTATCGAATTTAAAGGTAACGTAATGGGTGGGCCGGATGCGGTTAGCCTGAACGAAAAACTTCATGAGCTAATTGATGCCGGAAAAACTAACATTGTAGTTGATCTCGGAAAGGTAAAGTTCATGAATTCATCCGGACTTGGAATGTTAATCGGCGCGCTCACAACTATGCGTAAAGCAGGTGGTGATCTTCGTATTGCAAATGCAACCGATAAAATTGAGAGTTTGTTAATTGTGACTAAATTGATCACAGTGTTCAAACACTACAAATCGGTGGAAGAAGCTGCCGAATCATTCAACGAAGATTGATAGCGTTTTTTAAATAGAACCTGAAGGGGTGTAGATAACTACACCCCTTTTTTATTGTTAATAGTTTTTTTGATAAAAAGATATGTCAGTACGTGTAGTAATTGGTGCCCAATGGGGCGACGAAGGAAAAGGAAAAATAGTTGATCTGTTAAGTGATAAGGCAGACTTTGTAGTTCGCTATCAAGGCGGTGCAAATGCAGGTCATACACTCAAATTTGATGATAAGACTTTTGTGCTACATCTTATTCCATCCGGAATCTTTAATGGAACTGCAGATTGTGTGATCGGAAATGGTGTAGTGATTGATCCTATCGCTTTGGTTAAAGAGATCAAGGATGTGCAGGAAATGGGCTTTAGTTTAGAAGGACGCTTCTTCATCAGCCAAACGGCGCATGTAATTCTGCCTTACCATAAACTACTAGATCAACTTAAAGAGAAAAGACGTGGCGGAGATGCCATTGGAACTACAGGCCGAGGAATTGGTCCGGCTTACGTAAGCAAAGTTTCCAGAGTTGGAATCCGAATGGTTGATTTACTCGATAAAGAAGTACTGAAAAAGAAAATTGAGCAAAACATCAGAGACATAAATTTTGCACTTGAAAATTTATATAATGAATCAACACTTTCTGTTAATGAATTGATGGAAGAGCTGGAAGATTCCATCAATATTCTGTCTCCATACATCTGCAACACTACTAACTTACTACACGAAGGATTAGAAGCAAATAAATCAATTTTGTTGGAAGGCGCTCAAGGTTGTTTGCTAGATGTAGATCACGGAACCTATCCTTATGTGACTTCCTCTTCACCAACTTCAGGTGGAGCTTGTACCGGTTCAGGAGTTCCCCCAACTGCGCTTACGCACGTTATGGGAATTACCAAAGCATATTGCACCAGAGTTGGAAACGGTCCTTTTCCTACGGAATTACTTGGTGAAACAGGTGAAGAACTTCGTAAAAAAGGGCATGAGTTCGGTGCTACTACAGGTCGACCAAGGCGTTGTGGATGGTTAGATCTGGTTGCACTGAAGTATGCATGTAGAATTAACGGAATTAACGAGCTCACGCTCACCAAGATGGATGTGATGGATGGCTTTGAGGAGGTCAAAGTGTGTACCGGATATAAGATCAATGGCGAAGAAGAAACAAAAGTATTCCCGCTGTGTTTGGATGAGATCGAAAATGTAGAACCTGTTTATACATCTATGCCGGGTTGGGATAAAGACATTTCGGGAATGACGAAATGGGATGAACTTCCTGATGCTGCAAAATCTTATATTGATTATGTAGAAAAATACATCGGTGTAAAATTCACCATTATTTCTACTGGTCCGAAGAGATCCGAGACGATTATTAGGTAATGTAAATTAGTTTCATCCAAGATCTGTAGCAATTTATGCTTTGATAAATTGCTAGTCTGAAACAACGCTTCAACTAGTTCCGATGCTCTGCGTCGGAACTGCTTATTATTCTGAAGGCCGGCAACCTATTTTTTGTAACGACGCAGAGCATCGTTACAAGTCAGATTACACGGTTCTCCTTATTTGTCATCTCGGGCTTGATCCGGGATCTGTGATGATTCAAAATTAGTTCTTATACAGATGCTGAATCAAGCTTGCCTGTCGGCAGACCGGTTCAGCATGACGATTTTATTTCCCACAAAAGAAATGATGGTGGTGATGCCCGAACACGGCATCGCTAACATAAGGTTCAGCATAAGCGGTAGCGGTTGCCAGCAGTAGGACGATGATTAAGGCACTTTTCTTGTATTTAGGATTTTTAGAATTCTTGAGCTTCCAGGCTACAAAACCAAGAATAGCAGTTAACAGTATCTTAAAAAGTCTGGCTTCCCAGCTTATGTAAGGACTAAATCCTCCGATTATCCAAAAGAAAAGTAACGCCGATCCGGTAAAAAAGAAGGCTTTTGAGTTTTTCATGGTATCCCGATTTAACTAACAGTAACTAAGATAACACGGATAATTTTCGTATTGGTTTCATCTGCGAGTGGAACGAAGCAGTTTTCCTAGAATTGATAGCCAAATGAATTAAAATCCTTTTTTCTTGACCTCCTCTGTCTCATCCTGCTACAGAAGGAGGACTCGCTGATAAAAATCAGAACCAACTCGGAATACCCCTCCTTTTGAAAGCAGGGCGAACTACCTGGGCAATAAAATGTGACTAGGAATTGGGGAGGTCAGATAAATGAAAGTAAAAAATCGAAATGCTTTAATGAGAATTCAATTCAATTTGGTATTATCAACCGCACAAAAAACCTACTTATGAAAAAGCTTTTACTCATTATTGCAATCGCAATTGTCTCAACTTCTGCGTATGCCCAATGGCCTGCTGAATTGATCACTACTCCTGAGAAAACTAATTATCAGGAAACGTCTACTTATGCGGATGTAATGAACTACATCAAAGCACTTCAACCTAAAACAGACCTGATGCATGTAGAGTACATGGGACAAAGTTTGGAGGGGAAAGATATTCCTGTAGTTGTGATGGCGGATCCGAAAGTGAGTTCTCCCGAAGAAGCTGAGCAATCAGGGAAACCCGTAATGTATATTCAAGGAAATATTCATTCGGGAGAAGTGGAGGGCAAAGAAATTCTTCAGATTTTGATGAGAGAAATTCTGCTAGGTGATAAAAAGTATTTATTAGAAGATCAGATCGTGATTTTTGCTCCGATCTACAATACAGACTCCAACGACAAAATGGATGTGCAGGTGCGAAGATCGCAGGAAGGAAGTCCGCAGAAAACAGGAATTAGAGCAAATAGCCAAGGCTGGGACCTGAACAGAGACGGAATAAAAATGGAAGCACTCGAGACCCAAGCTATGATCCAAAATGTGATGATGAAATGGGATCCTGAGATTTTCGTAGATCTGCACACTACCAACGGAACATGGCATGGCTATTCATTGACCTGGGCTCCGAGTTATCATTCAGCGGGAGAAAAAGCCCCGTATGATCTTACTTGGAATGAATTTTTGCCTGAGGTTACACAAAAGGTTAAAGAAGAGTACGACATATATTTGGGTCCATACGGCGGTTACAGCTTGCGACAAGGATGGCCACCAAAAGCTTTATACACATACAATCATCATCCAAGATATCTAGTAAATCAGATGGGACTACGAAATAAGATTGGGATTCTGAGTGAGGCTTTTGCTCACGAAAGATTGTATCAACGGATGAATTCAACTAAAGCTTTCGTAGTAGAAATTCTAGAATACACCAGAAAGAATGGAAGACGTATAGCTGAAGTCAATGAAGCAGCTACACAATCAGCTATTCAAAATGTATTAGATAATTCGGGAAAGAAAAAGAAAGGAGTTAGGTTCCAAATGATTCCACTTGATGACACTTTTACGCTTCGAACCTATAATTATATTCCCTTTGTGAAAACTGATGGAGATACAAGTTACATCAGATCAGGGGAGATCATAGAAGTGCCGAATGTGAATAATTACAGTAAATTTGAAGCAACAGTTGAAAGCACCATTCCAAGAGGATACATCATCCCAAAGGAGATGAAGGAAATAGCAGATCATCTGGAAATGATGGGAGCCATTGTATCAGTAGTGGAAAACAAAAAAGAATATAAAGGCGAGATTTTTGAGATCTCAGAATTCCAAAAGTCACAGCGACAATTTGAAGGTCACAATATGGCCAGAGTAGAGGGGGAGTTCAGAGCAGCAACAAGAACAGCTCAAAAAGGAGATTTTATAATCGACATGGCTCAGCCGTTAACCAACTTGATTTTTTATACGTTGGAGCCACAATCAGATGACGGATTGGTTACCTGGAATTTCTTTGATGAGTATTTTGAGAAGAATGAGGTAAATGAGAAGAACGTGATCTATCCGGTGTTTAAATATTTTTGATGAGTAGCTAATAGCTGTCAGCTAACAGCTATTAGCTAACGCTAACTCATCTTATTTACATCGTCATCATTCAGCATTTCTTTATAAGGTCCGTCGTAGGGTTCCCAAAGCTCGATTTTATATCCATTTGGGTCCATAATCCAACCGAATTTTCCATAATCTTCAACCTGCATTTCTCCAACAATCTCTACGCCTTCTTCCTCTAACACTTTGAGTAAGCCTTCCAGATCGTCCACACGGTAATTGATCATAGCATCCTTTTTACTAGGATTGGTATAGTCCGTATCATTTTTGAAAATACTCCAGGCAGTGTAACCCATTTTTTCCTTGTCCTCGGCATGCCGCCAAATGAAAGTCCCGCCCCATTGTCCGGATTTAATTCCCAGATGGTTTTCATACCATTCATTCGTTGCTTTAGGATCTTCTGCTTTCAAGAAAACCCCGCCAATGCCTGTCACTCTTTTTTTCATAAAATATTTTAATAAATGTTAGGGTCATTCTGAACCTGTCTGCCGACAGGCAGGCTTGATTCAGAATCTGAAGCGAGCACATTGTTAAATAGTGCCTAACACAGATGCTGAATTAAATTCAGCATGACGAGCTTTAGTTTGTAATCACTCATTATGCTGATCAAAAAGAATCTGATTTCCATCCGGATCTTCAATACAAAAATGACATGGACCTTTTTCTTCTTTTATAGATTCCGATTCCATCAGAAACTTTATGTTGTCATCTTCCTTCAATTTCTTGTATTCAGATCGTGCATCAGTGGGGTTAAAAGTAATGATGTTCTCATCAAACATACCTTGGAACAAACCAATTTTGGAATGTCCTTTTTCGAGAATGATCCAGTTATGTTCAATCGGTCCTGAACCTTCAACAGTAGTGAAACCGAGTTTTTCATAAAAAGCTTTTGATGCGTGAATATCTTTCACGGCAAGAGAAAGAGAATGATTATTTGGATTAACTGATTCTGTACTCATTAGAACTTGGGTTTAGTTTTTGTCCAGACCCATTCCATAGATTTTTCACCACTTTCATCTTCAATGCGAGCGGTAAGTGTATCTCCGGATCTGGAGTAGATTATTCGTTGGGGAAAGTCATTTTCAAGATTTTCGAATATAACTTTTTGATCTTTATTTTCTTTCATAGTGAACGTAGTTCCGGGGCTGCCACCAGGACTTGCAACATAAACAATACCTTCTCTGGTTCTCATAATCCGTAGATATTCGAAAGAGGAACGTCCGTTTGCATAAACATCTCGGTGAACGCCGAGCATCATATATCCCGAACCGTTAGTCCATAGTTCTTCAATAGTTGTTCCGTCTTCCGTGGAAGTCCAATATCCCGTTAACCAAGCTAATTCCGGTAGTGCAGGATCGGGTGTTTGGGCTTTTAACTGAAAAACTGAAGTAAAAGCTAATAGTATGCTAAGAGTAATTAATTTTTTCATAATTCAAATTTTTAAGGTTAGTGAATTACGAAATGTATAGATGCTATTTCCGGTAGTATTGTAAAAAACCGACATCATATTACTCCTTCTTTATTTAGAAAGAAGTTTGCCATATTAAGTTCATTAAAGAAATAATTTGAAGGGTCTTCTCCGGTAAATTCCTTGAAATTCTTTATAAAATGAGATTGGTCATAAAATCCGGTCAATTGAGCAACTTCACTCCATTGCGCGTTTTCTTGCTGTACAAATTCGAAGATGTAGCTAAAGCGGATTATTCTGGAATAAAATTTGGGAGATAATCCTACGTATTTTTTAAAAAGACGCTCAAGTTGTCGTTCACTTACATTCACAGACTTGGCGATTTCAGCTACCGAAATTGAAGCGTTCGATCTCAATATTAAATTAACTGATTCTCTTATTTTTTGGGAAGTCTCGACTTCCGGAATCAGTTTTTCAAAAAAGGAATTGGCAGCATCAATTTTATTCGAAAAGGGTGATTCTGAAATCATTTTCTCAGACAGTTCACCGAATTCCTCTTTTAAAATAACATTCAAATCCACAACCGAATCGGTGTACTCGTCCATTTCTAGAAAGAACAACTCAGTTAATGTATAGGGCTTAAGTTTGATGCCAATCATACCGGTGGCTCCGGTGTTTTCAAGAAAAAAATGATTCTTGATTTGTCCTGCAAGCAACGCTCTGGATTGAATATTCCATTTTCCCGAAATATTGATTTTATAAGGATCACCATAATGAAAGATGATCTCCGGAAATCCATCAGGAATAATTTTTTGCTGATGGATTTCTTCGCTTTCATCCTCAATCACCCAATAGCATTCTATCAGGTCATTAAGAGCGGGTGAAGGAGATATTCTTTCGTAGAACATAGATTATCTTTTTACTGCAGATTCATATTTATCGATCCAATCTCGAACAGTCATTTTTTGAACTAGCTCTGCGATAAGCTCATAAGGAATTTGATCAACTTTTTTGAAGCGAATGCAGCTTTTACCCATATCAAGTTTCGTTTTAACATATTTTGGATATTCCGATGTAAACCAATTTAGTAGTTTTTCATCCGAATAAATGCCCATATGATACATCCCGATAAAGTTCTTTTGTGAAGCAATGCTTAAAAAGGGAAGAGGCAATTCCGGAGAACAATGATATCCATCCGGATAAATAGTATGAGGAACTACATACCCGATCATTCCATAGCTCATGGTTTCTTCAAAACCATCAGGCAGATTGTCGAGTATGGTTTTCCGGAGTGTTTTCATGGCGGAAGTTCTTTCTTCGGGAAGTTCAGCTATGTATTCGTCGGGAGTGGAAGCCTTGCTTTGCATAGTATAAATTTTTTAAGCTATTGTTTCTTCACTTTGTGAAGGTAGAAAATTTTGATTTCTAAATAGTCCCGCACTGATTAAAGAGATTAACAAGCCAATTGGAAAAATTTCTGTGAATGTCATCGGAAGCCTAAACCACCAGTTGCCATAATTCTCTTCCATTTGTCTCATTTGTTCAATGGTTGCTTCCAGTTCTTCTGGTGAAGCTCCTGATTCACGAGTACTGTTGATAATGGAGTTAGTGTATTCACTAATAAACTCATAATCGGTTAGATAGAGATTGATTTCCCATACAAAGACATACACAATACCGGCAATTAGTGATATACCAAGACCTACTTTTAACGCTGTCCAGAATTTAATTATACCGCCTAATTCCTCATCCCTATACTTCTTGGTAGCCACAAATATCATGGAAAACCCAATCAGCATGATGGAATAGCCGAGGGCTTCGGAAGCTAAAAAAGAGTTTCCTCCATATTTAGCGGCATATATTCCCAAGGTCATGCTTAGAATTATTACCGCTCCGGTAATGGAGCCGTAAACCAAAATTAATTTTCTCATTATGTTTTAATCAGTTGGTGTTTAAGAACATCCAAAGAGTAAGCAATTAACAGAAATCAGCGATCACCCGAAAGTATGATTTTGCAAAAATCGTAGGAATGGGTGAGGGCATATTTCGGTTCTATGGATGAATTGGAATTTGCAACGTTTCTTATCATGTATCGTGCGGACTAAAGTCCTTACTTGCGAAAATGATAAGATTATTTTTAAATGAGTAGATTTCAGTCAGGTACACAAGCAAGGGATTTATCCCGCAGTTGAGTTTTAGTTTGCAGATAAAAACTCACTCAATAATATTCAGCGATTTCGCTTTCTCCACAGCCTGAGTTCTTCGTTTCACATCAAGTTTTTCGTAGAGATGGGAGAGATGGGTTTTAGTTGTGTTTACGGAGACGAATAGTTTATCAGAGATCTGTTTATTGGATAATCCCTGAGCCACCAATTCCAATACTTCCAGTTCTCTCTCGCTTATCTTTAAATACCGGATAGCTTTTTCATTTTGCTCAAAAGGAGGTGCTTCTATTTTGGTTTGACTGGTAAGTTTTTTTCCAAGCCAAAGTCCTAGTCCTGTAAAAGCTAAAGCAATTATAAATATGAAAAGCTCAGTAGAGAGCTCACGAACAAAAAACCGATACTCAAAATATTCCAGCACAAAAACCAGAAGCGCCAACGATAGACCGTATATGAGAATGGTTTTTTTCATGAGTTAAATTACTTCCAAAATTCCCACCATCTTTTCATGATAAAGTACTTTTCTCCATGACTATCAGGATTATTTTTTTCAATGAAAAACACTTTACCTAAATTTTTTTCCGGTTTAGTATTGGGTTCTAATTCAAAAATTTCTTCTAAATAAATTTTAGGAGAATCGTCTTTAGAATTTAATATTTTTGAATTTAAACTCTTTTGGTTTCGAATGATAACAATTGCTTTCGAAAAAGCGGAATCAGGATTTTTGGCTTCTACAATAACGCCGTATAAAATCCACATTTATTTTTTTTATCTACATTTTTAAGTAGATAGTTTTCTCCTCTTAATTCAACTCGATATTTGCTTAACGTACCCAACTTAAAAAATTTACTTCAATAACTCCTCAGGATTCAACCCTTTCAAGTCATCCACTACAAATTTTCTTCCTTTGCGGATGAGTTCTCCATCCAGAAAAACATCAGCACCAATGCAGACTAAATCCCAGTGAATGTTGCTTGAATTTCCGTTTGGAGCGATTTCATAATCTTTACCGAGTGTTAAGTGATTCGATCCATAGATCTTTTCATCAAACAGGATATCATACATCGGTTTTTCGATTACCGGGTTGGTTCCGAAACTGAATTCACCAAATCTGCGAGCGCCTTCATCCGTATCTAAAATATCTTTCAAAGCGTCATTATTGGAAGAATCGAAATCAACAACAACTCCGTTTTCAACAACCAACTTTACAAACTCAAACGGTTTCCCCTGATACACTGAAGGTGCATAAGTAATATGTCCGTTCACAGAATCCAGAATAGGTGATGTAAATATTTCTCCATCAGGAATATTATGTTCCCCAAAACAAGGAACCCAATTCTGTCCTTTCACCGAAAACTTGATATCTGTTCCTTCTCCTTTCAAATGAATCTCATCAGTAGCGCGTAATCTTTTTTCCAAAGGCTCCATGGCTGATTTCAGTTTTGCATAATCAACCAGACAGGCATCGTAATAGAATTTGGTGAACTCACGAGTTGGTAATTTTGCATTCATTGCAAAAGCAGGTGATGGATAGCGCATAATGCACCATTTGGTGTTATTCACACGCTCATCAAAATGAACAGGCTTTAAGAAGTTTTCTGAATACGCTTTATTTGCTTCTTTGCTTGCCTGAGAGTTCTCATAAATATTTTCTGAAGCACGAATCCCGATGAATACATCCATCTGCTTCATAAGCGGAAGTTGATCCACAGAAGCTTGGTTTTTCCAGAAATCAGTATCGCCTTTTTCGACCAATAACTTTTGAGTCTCAGTGTCTTCAATCTGCACAAACGGATGCGAGCCTTTGTCACGAATCTGCTCTACTAAAGCTCGAAGTAAGTTAATCCCGTTTAAACCGATGAGCTGAACCATTACATTCTCACCTTTCTGAAGTTGAGTGCTGTGTTCAAGAATAAGTGTTGCGAGGTCCTGGTCTTTTTGTGAAATCAATTTTATAGCTTTTAGTGATTAATATTTAATTATAAATTTGAAATTTCTGTTAAAGAAGTTAACAGAAATGAAAGATAATGTATAGCGGACTAAAGTCCTTTCTGGTGAACCTGATAAGATTTTTTCAAACTAGGGGATTTAGTCAAGTAAACAAGCAAGGAATTCATTCCGAAGCGATTTGTAGTAAAGAAAGTCCTCTGGTTCTAGTCTAGCCTAATCACCTCGTCACAAAGTGCAATCTCATTCGGATCATTGGAAGCCAGAAATATTAAACACCCGTTTTCTTTCTGTTCTGCGAGTAAATTTTGAACTAGTAAGTGCCCATCGGAATCAAGGTTTGATCCCGGTTCATCCCAAAAAAGCACTTTTGGATTTCGGATTAAAGAAGAAGCAAGCTTTACCCGCTGTTGTTGACCCGTAGACAAAGATTTATAGAGTTTGTCTTTTAGATTTTCTGTTTCAGTACGAGCCAGTAATTCTCGAAGCTGAGTTTGAGTAAAGTTCTGATGGCTTACTTCAGAAATAAACTGAAGATTTTCGGCTACGGTAAGATCTTCGTATAAAGAAATGTAGGGAGCTGCAAAGCCGATATGACACTTTAAGTCAGTACGTGATAAAATATTATCATTGAATTTCCAATCAATGTTCCCGGAATTTGGACGCATCAAGCCGGCAAGACATTTCATTAAGGTTGATTTACCGCTTCCGTTTGAGCCCGAAATACCCAAGATGCCGGTTGAGTGACTAAACTCAATATTTTTTAGGACCGTTTTTCGGTTATATTTTTTTGTAAGATTAGAGACTGAAATACTTATCATGCTTAAAGGTAGAAAGTATATTGCAAAAATATACTATCACATAAAGATTCGTGTTGTAATGCCACTTTCTAGGCATTATTTTCGAACACCAAATTCAACATCATATACATGCAAAAGGTCATTGACCAAATTACAAATCAGTTAGTTGGATTGATCCAAAAAGATCAATCATCGTATAGTCCTCAGCAACTTCTGCAAGCTGGTATTCCCTCTTACATCGTCGAAAGGGTTCGGTTGCTACTTGAAGATAAAGTGCTTGCTGACTTTCAAAAACCCAGTTCTGAATGGATAGAGACAGAGAATAAACTTTTTGAAAGCAGCTGGAAAGATTTTCAATCTACTGTAATAAGTTGCTCAGTAATACCCCGTGATAAAGTATATGAGATTCTTCATAACACCATTAATGATATTATTTCGGTATTTGTGGAGCCGAGAAAGTACATGGCTTTATATTTGTTTAGAGATGAGAAAGTACTTTCTTCGCACGAAATGAGTAAGAGGTGCGCACGCCTGACCATCTACAAACATTTTGGGAAAGCAATTCCGTTGTATATGGCTAAAAAAGGGTTAAGTGAACTATCATTAGAGCGATGTCAAAAACTGATAGCTAGTTTAGATACACGGATTGTATCGAATTATACACCCGAAAATTGGGCGCAAAAACTTGAATTATTATTCACGCTTTTTGGAGGGAAACTAGATCCAAAATTGCTTAAGACTTTCTTTACAGACAAAGGCTTGACAGAGGTAGCTGATATTTTTGCACAAATAGATGTAGCTGTAACTCAGAGTACATTTGTTGAAATGCTTTCATCAAAGAAAATAGATTTCACTACTGTTGAAAAAACAGAGCCTGAAGTCAAAACACAGGAAGCCATCCCACAAAAACCGGCTGATAGCATTTCAGATCCAACAGAGGATGAAGAAGAAAATATCGCTAATGCTTTTCAGATTAAGGAACCTGAACCTGAGATTAATGAAATATTGGGTGATATATCTGAGAAAGGAATTGTAGAATCAAACAACATAGAAGAAGTAGCATCTTTGAATGCTTTGTATTCATCAGAAGAAGAAGAAGAGCATGAGTCTGAAAATGAGACAGAAGCAATTTCCAGTTCAAAAGAAGAATTTAAAAAACAGGAAGAAAGAAAACAGTTTAGAACTAATATTTCGTCAATATTAGATCAGGCAAAAGAATCCCTTGCAGGTACTGAACACGATGCTGCCGAAGAAGTAGAAGAAGAATTAATTAGTGAAGATGAATTGATCTTAGATCCTACTGAGGAGGAACCCGATCAACCGGAAATTGAAGAACCGACGAAGCGGCAACAAGTTTCGGAACAGGAAAACCTTGTGACTGAATACGAAGCCTCAGAAATGGAAGCAGAGAATTCAGAAGAAGAGGAAGAAAAACCGATGTGGGCTCAATTTTTGAGTGAAGATCAGATGGAAGTGATGATGGCTAAAAGGGAAGGAGAGTCCGAACAAGCCAGCATAAATGAATCTTTATATGTTGAAGATGAAGACGATGAATTGATTATTGAAGTACCACAAGAAAATTCAGACACAATCCCGTTAAACGGTTATCTTCATGAGAAGGAAACAGAATGGGCAAAAGCTTTATTCGGAGGCAACACCGCTGAATACAAGGCCGCTGTTAAGAAAATTGAATCATTCGAAGACTGGAAGCAAGCTTCAGAATATGTAGAAACACAAATATTCAATAAAGAATATGTAGACATGTTTTCAGAAGAAGCAATCGGGTTTATTGATGTGCTTCAAACCTATTTCAAAAAGTATAAATCTTGATTAACTAACTATGGAAAAGAACGAAAAAGTAGAACGTCTCGAAAAACTGCGTGAACAATCGAAGTTGGGTGGTGGAAAGTCTCGTATTGAAAAGCAACACGAAAAAGGAAAGTTAACCGCACGTGAGAGAATAGATTTACTACTCGATAAAGGTTCTTTCGATGAAATTGACGCTTTTGTGACGCACAGAAGTACGGCTTTTGGGCTAGATAAACAACAGTTTTTAGGTGATGGTGTTGTAACCGGACATGGAAAGATTCACGGAAAACCGGTATACGTTTTTAGTCAGGATTTTACGGTATTTGGAGGATCTCTTTCGGAAACACATGCCGAGAAAATTTGTAAGGTGATGGATCTTGCCTTGAAAAACGGCGTTCCGGTAATTGGATTAAATGATTCTGGTGGAGCGAGAATTCAGGAAGGCGTTTCTTCTCTTGGTGGTTATGCTGAAGTATTCTGGAGAAACAGTATGGCTTCAGGAGTGATTCCTCAGATCTCAGCAATTATGGGGCCATGTGCAGGCGGTGCGGTTTATAGTCCTGCGTTAACCGATTTCATTTACATGGTAGAAAACACCAGTTACATGTTCGTAACCGGACCTAATGTGGTGAAAACCGTTACTCATGAAGAAGTGACTTCCGAGGAATTAGGCGGAGCGATGACGCATAACTCCAAATCAGGAGTAGCACATTTTGCAACTCCGAACGATGCGGTTTGTTTGCAAGATATCAGAAGGTTGATGTCGTATGTGCCGCAAAACTGCGAAGAAAAAGTTCCGATGATCGAATCCAAAGATCCTGATTCTGCCAAAGCAAAAGCATTACATGATATTGTTCCATTAAATCCGAACAAGCCTTACGATATCAAAGATGTAATTGATGGAATTGTAGATAAAGACTCATTCTATGAAGTACATAAAGAATACGCTGAAAACATCGTAGTTGGTTTTGCTCGGTTAGGAGGGAGAAGCATCGGAATTGTAGCTAATCAGCCTTTAGCAATGGCAGGAGTATTGGATATAAACTCCTCTAAGAAAGGAGCGCGATTTGTTCGTTTTTGTGATGCATTCAACATTCCTTTGGTAGTATTTGAAGACGTACCGGGCTTTCTACCGGGCACGGATCAGGAATGGGGCGGAATTATTAAAGACGGCGCAAAACTTCTCTATGCGTTCTGTGAAGCAACCGTTCCGAAGATGACCGTTATTACCAGAAAAGCATACGGCGGAGCTTATGATGTAATGAACTCCAAGCATATCCGTGCAGACTATAACGTAGCGTGGCCAACTTCTGAAATTGCAGTAATGGGAAGTAAAGGAGCGGTTGAAATCATTTTCCGTAAAGAAATTGCCAATGCAAAAGATTCTGAGGCAAAGCAAAAAGAATTGGAAGATCAATATGCAGAAGAATTTGCGCATCCCTACCGAGCTGCAGCCCGTGGATTTATTGACGACGTGATAAAGCCTGAAGAAACCCGAGCCAAACTGATCAAAGCGTTAGAAGTTTCACAAAACAAGGTGGACACTGTGCCGAAGAAAAAGCATGATAATTTGCCGCTGTAGGTGAAAGGTGAAAGGTGAAAGGTGAAAGGTGAAAGGTGAAAGGTGAAAGGTGAAAAGGTCATCCTACGGCGAATGCAGAGGATCTGGATTTTGGAAATTGCTTGTTAGTATTTTCAACCTCTCTCCCAAGCTCCTGCTTGGGAGAAGCAAACGGAGCTCCTGCTCCCCGTTCGGCGGGAAAGCTCGATTAAAAACCGAAGGAAACTATCCGGCAAATAAAGTAACAGGAATCAATCCTTCTCCACCCAAATAATTTACAGCCGAAGAATATCGCCAATATTCAGGCTTACAAACAAAACCAGCTTTCACAGGATTGAAGTGAATATATTCCATAAAAACTTCCATTTTCTTCAATGTATTTACCTGCTTTGGATAAGAACCTTCTTGCCATACCTGATATGTACTTTCCCTTTTATGATTTCTTTTTCCACGCTGAAGCCTTTTCAAAAAAACACTACGGTTGTTAGATTCTAAATAACGAATAATTTCACGAGCAGTGAATGATTTGAATCTTCGAATGTCTTCAGATAGATTTTTGCCTTCCGTAATGAAGTGAATGTGATTGTGCATAATCACAAAGCCATATACTTTTACCTGCATCTTTGATTGAAGATGAACCAGTGCATTAAGAATTATTTGGCTAATTTTAGGATCGGCAAAAAGGTCTATACCATCAACTATTGAACAGGTTAGAAAATAGGGATATTCGTTTTCGTAAAATTTGAAATTGCTTCTTGCCATGTATAGTTAGACAGGTTCAGAGCAATTCCTTACATTTTTATTTTGTAAACTTTTCAGGGAGCAGGAGCTTGGGATGGAGGTTAATTTGTCTTAAAATACACTCAATATCTTGCCGGGTTTTTGTGAAATAGGTGAAACTAATTCCCAAACATTAGTTTAGCAAATAAGGTAGGAAAAGATTAGATTATAAATTCTATTAAATCATTGCTAAGCATATATTTAGAAGGGGTTTTGGTTATGAGGAGAAAAAAAGAGGTAGGAAAAACCTCTATATTGATAGTACAAGAAATACCTATTGAAATTACGAGAAAAAAAATCAAAACTATTCGGTTAAGGGTTAATCGTATTTCAAAAAAAGTAAAGGTTTCTTGTCCGTATCAGGTAAAAGAAAAAGAGATCGTAGAGTTCGTTGAAAAAAAAATGAGCTGGATTCAAAAACATCTCAGCAAAGAAACTGTGATTCCTTCTGCTAAAGTGAATAATTATTTAGACGGGGACAAAGTTAATTTTATAGGACAAACATATACGCTTGAGCTTCAATCCAATTCAAAAAGGATTGATGTTACCGTAACAGGTAAAAAAATAATATTGAGTTCCGGCAAAGTGTTGACTATAGCCAGAAAAGAAAAAGCTATTCAGGAATTTTACAGAGCTTATCTAAAAAATGAAATCCCTAAACTCATCGAAAAGTGGGAGCCTATTATGGGAGTTTCGGTTGCTGAATTCGGAGTTAAGCGGATGAAAACCAGATGGGGAACTTGCAATATCAGAGACAGACGTATTTGGTTGAGTTTGGCTTTAGCAGAAAAATCACCGGAGTTACTGGAATATGTGGTAGTTCATGAAATGGTTCATTTACTGGAGCGATTACATAATCAAAGATTCAAGAATTTCATGACTCAGTTTCTTCCTAACTGGAAAGAATTACAGAATCAGTTGAATGGTAGGATTGATTAAGTGAGCCCATTTGGTAGCGATGCTCTGCGTCGTTACCAAGTTCGATCCAGCGCTGAGCATTGGATCGAGGTAAAAAAACTTCACGTAAAATTTATTGGGGTACACTCTTAGATTTATCTATATCACGATGAACGATCCGCGATTTTCTTAACAACGGGCATAATCATATTTGGGAGATATCGGGGCAAGTTTGCCCGATATGAAGTGCTTTGTTTGATGTTTAGAAACTAATTTTTGTCAACAAACCAGTCTGCCGACTGACAGGTTACCTGACATTTACAAGATGTCAGCTTTAATTTCGTTGATGAAATACGTGATATCAATAGAAATTATGGAATTGTTCGATACAATTTTTAAATACATTAAAGTTCTTATTTACCTATTCTAAGCTCACTAATTTCGGAAATAAATAAGAATATGATGAAACAATTCACTTCTCTACTAAGCCTGATACTACTTTTGGGTGGTTCTACACTTTTTGCGCAGAAAACAGATAAGGATTCCAGATACAATATTGCCTGGAATAGTTTGTCGTTTAGAAGTATAGGACCTGCTTTTACATCGGGTAGAATTTCGGATTTTGCCGTTAATCCGAAGAATCACAGCGAATTTTACATAGCAACAGCTTCAGGTGGCGTTTGGAAAACGGAGAATGCTGGAGTTTCTTTAAAGCCGGTTTTTGATAGCCAAGGTTCTTATTCTATTGGTTTTGTGGCGATGGATCCGAATAATCATAACGTGGTTTGGGTTGGTACAGGAGAAAATAATAACCAACGAAGTGTTGCTTATGGTGATGGTGTGTATAAATCCATTGATGGGGGAAAAAGTTGGAAACACATGGGTTTGAAAAATTCTGAACATATCGGAATGATCGAAATTGATCCAAGAGATTCGGATGTGGTTTATGTAGCTGCAACCGGACCCCTTTGGAGTTCAGGCGGAGATCGAGGTTTATATAAAACTACGGATGGTGGCGAGAATTGGGAGAAAGTATTGGATATCAGCGAGCACACCGGGGTAAACGAAATTCATATGGATCCGAGAAATCCTGATGTGTTGTATGCAACAGCACATCAGCGAAGAAGAAGAGTATTTACATATATAAGTGGGGGACCGGAATCAGCTATTTATAAATCTACCGATGCGGGCAAAACCTGGAAGAAAACCATGAGAGGAATGCCAAGCGGAGATATTGGTAGAATTGGAATGGATATCTCGCCGGCGAACCCGGATGTGATTTATGCTTCTGTTGAGGCAGAATCGGGCAAAAGCGGATTTTATCGCTCTGATGACAGAGGAGAATCTTGGGAAAAGCGGAGTAATTATTCCTCCAGTGGGAATTACTATCAGGAAGTGATCGCTGATCCTGTAGACGTAGATCTGGTTTACGTGATGAATACATTTTCAGGCGTTTCTGAGGATGGAGGAAAGACGTTCAATAATGTTGGTGAAAAGAATAAACACATTGACAATCATGCCCTTTGGATCAATCCTGATAACCCAAGTCATTTGTTGAACGGGAATGATGGTGGAGTGTATGAGTCGTATGATCGTGGTAAAACATGGAGATTCTTTACTAATCTTCCGGTAACACAATTCTATAAAGTAGCCGCAGATAATGCAGAGCCGTTTTATAATATATACGGAGGAACTCAAGATAATTTTACGCTTGGCGGACCTTCCCGAACAAACGCCACAACCGGAATCAATGATGACGAGTGGTTTGTAACTGTACTTGGGGATGGATTTGAACCTCATGTTGATCCCACCAATCCGAATATTGTTTATGCACAATCTCAGTACGGCGGATTAGCACGATTTGACAAACAAAGTGGCGAGCAGCAGGATATCAGACCGCAAGCACCTGATGCAGATTACGATTACAACTGGAATTGGGATTCACCATTTTTTATAAGTACTCATGACAACGAGAGACTGTATTTTGCATCCGACCGTGTGCTCAGAAGTGATGATATGGGACAGAGTTGGAGAGAAGTAAGCGGTGATTTGACACGACAACTTGATCGAAATAAATTTGAAGTGATGGATAAAGTGTGGCCGATGGATGCTATCGCTAAAAATGCTTCTACTTCAGTGTATGGAAGTATTGTAGCTCTTGCAGAATCTCCATTGGATGAAAACTTATTGTACGCCGGAACGGATGACGGATTAGTTCATGTATCAGAAGACGGTGGTGAAACCTGGAAGAAATACGACAAGTTTCCAGGTGTGCCTGATATGGTTTATGTGAATGAATTGATCGCATCAGAGCACGATAGAAATACAGTGTATGTGGCATTCAATAATCACAAAAACGGGGATTTCAAGCCTTACATTTTAAAGAGCACTAACAATGGAAAGTCATGGAAATCCATTGCCAATAATCTTCCTGAAAGAGGTTCAGTGTATTCTATTGCAGAAGACTTCGAAACAGGAAACCTATTATTCGTTGGAACAGAATTCAGCATATTTGCTTCTATTGATGGTGGTGAATATTGGAAAGAATTGAATAAAGGATTGCCAACTGTAGCAGTTCGCGATATTGATATTCAGAAAAGAGAGAACGATCTGGTTTTAGGAACTTTCGGGCGTAGTTTTTACGTGATGGACGATTACTCTGCTCTTCAGGAGTTATCAAAAGATGTAGCAGAAAAAGAAGCACATTTATTTTCTACAAGACATGCATTTCAATATCAGCCATACAGCAGAATTGCAGCAAGTAATACCATTAGTTGGTTAGGACCAAAAGGGTTTCAGGGAGAGGATTATTTCCTTGGAGAAAACCCCGAATTTGGTGCGGCTTTCACTTACTATTTAAAAGATGGATATAAAACCAAGAAAGCTATTCGTGAAGCAGAAGAAGCCAAGAAACGAAAAGATGGGGAGAGGGTTTATTATCCAACCTACGAACAGTTGAAAGCGGAAGAAAAGGAAGAAGCCCCATTCCTGATCTTTACAGTTAAGGATGATAATGGAGAAGTAGTTCGCGAATTAAAAACATCTCCAAGAAAAGGGATCAATAGAATTTACTGGGATTTGAGATATCCTCAGATTACAAGATTAAATACCAGAGATGCTGATCAGTCTAAAGATTTTAGTTCAGGTTTGATGGTTCTTCCGGGAACGTATACTGTTGAATTATCGAAAAGTATTGATGGAGAAGTTACTCAACTTACTGAAGCACAGAGCTTTGAAGTAAGATCGTTGGATAACGTGACTTTACCTGCAGAAGATCCTGAAGCGATGTTGGCTTTTCACAAGCAACTAAATCAGCTTTCAAAAGCAGCCAATAGTGCTAGAAACGCCGCAGGAGAAGCTCAGGAACGGCTTCAATACTATAAAGGAGCGATGAAAGCTCTCGGTAGTGAAGCTCCATCCGGCTTAGCTTCGGATATTGAGCAGTTTGAAGAAAAACTGGATGAAATTAATATGATCATGTTTGGTGATCGACTTGCTGGTCAGTTAGAAATGCAACGTGCTCCATCATTGAATTCCAGAATCAATAATGCCATTGGCGCAGGGACTTCATCGACATCAGATCCAACGGGAACTTCCAAAAGAGTGGCTGAAATAGCAAAAAAACAATTGAAACCAGTAATCGATAAGCTAAAAGAAATTATCAACAAAGATATACCGGAGATCGATGCTAAGTTGAGTGGAACTGATGCACCATGGACACCGGGAAGAGTGTTGGAGATTGATTGGTAGTTTTAGATTACTCAGAATTCTACTTTAGCATTAGTAAGGACGTAAAGCTTTACGTCCTTACGCTCGAGTAGTATTCTCAAACAAAGAAAAACACTAACGCAGAATACATTACAATTGCCAAACTACCGGCAACCATTGCAAGTGGAAACTGTGTTTTAACATGATCCATGAGATCACATCCCGTAGCTAAAGAGGAAAGTATAGTCGTATCCGAAATAGGGGAACATTGATCACCAAACACTGAGCCACCGATTACAGCTGAAAAACAGAGTGTTAAGAAAAACGGATCAGGAGCAATAGCCCAAGCCAAAGGAATGGCAACCGGAAATACTACCGCATATGTTCCCCACGATGTTCCTGTTGAGAAAGCGATAAGCATACAAAAAACCATGAGTAAACCAGGAAGGATGATCGGGTTGATTACTCCGCCCACAATTTCCACAACGTAGGCAGCCGTACCCACAGCATCGGCTACTTCTTTAAGCGTAACGGCGAAAGCCAAAATAATGGCGCCAATGGTAACTCCTTTACACCCATCCACAAATCCATCGATTGCGTCTTGCAGTTTCATTCCTTTAGCAACAGCAATTCCAATTCCAGCCAAAACCGCCAGAACGAATGCTTCGGCAATCAATAAAGAAGCATCATCGCCTTTATCTTGAATAAAAAATGTAATTATAAAAGGTATGATTGCTACGCCCAGTAAAGTTCCGATAGGTCCAAAGAAATCAATTAAACCGGGTTTATAGTTTTTAGGGATTTTTTGTTCGGTGAGTTCATCAGCAGACATTGGAGTTGCACCATCGCGATCTAATTTTCCTTCTTCTCTAGAGCGACGTCTTGCTTCTCTCATTTGTTTACCGGGAATCCAAGGAAGTTTTTCCCAAGCAAAAAGAAGGGTTAGAATGATGGAAAAAATGGCATAAAAATTGAATGGCAATGCTGATAAGAAAAAACTGATGCCATCCTGAGTAGTTTCAAAGAGAGTATTTGTACCTATGACCAATCCTGCTACATAAATAGGCCACACATTAAAAGGGATAAGCGTTGCGATCGGGGAAGCTGTTGAATCTACCACATAAGAAAGTTCTTCATGGGAAACTTTGTGTTTATCAGCGATTGGACGAACAGTAGCTCCGGTCAATATGGTGCTTATTGTTCCCCCTTGATGGAATATAATTCCCATAAACCAGGTAAAGAGTTTTGCAGAAACAGGGCCTTTTACCATCTTCTCACTAGCCCATCGTGCGAATTTTTCTGCACCGCCGGTTCGAGTCCATATCCCAATCAATCCGCCCAGCGCCCAAAGATAAACAAGAAGAATAAGAGCAAAGCTTTCTGTACCAATGGAAGGAATGAGAAAATCTTGAACTACATTGACTTTTCCTGAAATAACGGCACCCAAGCAAATTCCCATAAATAGCGAACTGGCCACTTCACCGGTATAAAAAGCTAAGAAAATTGCTAGAAGAGGAGGGGTAATCGACCAAAAACCAAAATGTCCATTTTCCATGATGAAGCCATCAGAGAAGTACATGGCTAAAACAGCCAAAATAAACGTCAGGGTAAATCCTTGAACAATTCTTTTTCTAATATCGGGATTTGCGAACTTATCTTTAATGCTCAAACTAAATGGATTTGTTAGCTTTTAGTAAATCTAAACCAAAGAAAAGACATTATATAGAAAAGAACTAATTGTGAAGCAGAAATCACGAAGTAGATACTCCAAATTCGTAATTCTTGTATTTAGTAAAACTTTGTGAGGTAGTAAGCGAAGTTTGAACGAAGCGATCTCCCGAAGACCGCTTCGTTCCTCGCGGATGGATTATTTAATAAGAGTTAATTTTTTTGTGATTACTGAATTTCCAGCCTTCAAGCGATAGATGTACATTCCTGAAGACAGATTTCTTGCATCAAAGTTCACAGTATGTCTTCCCGCAATTTTATTTTCTTGATTCAGTAGTGTAGCAACTTTTCTTCCCAATACATCAAACACTTCCAAAGTTACTTTTCCGGAACTTGGCACACCGAATGCAATTGTAGTATTAGGATTAAATGGATTCGGATAGTTTTGACGAAGTTCTACAGTTATTGGAATTCCAAGTTCTTCATCAGTAGATAAAGCAAGCCCATCAACATTAATTATAAAACGGGATACAGATGAATTATCTTCGCCAACATAACTAAAGGGAGTTATAGGTTTGTTTAACAGACTTGAAGGAGTATTTGAATCAACTGAAGTATCAAAACTAACACTTCCATTTATATTCAGATCAGAACTTGTATTGGTTTCATTATCAAAAAGTTCGAAACTAGTATTTCCACTTAAATTGCTGACATCCCAAGATAATGTAAGAGAAGAATTTACATTTTTAGCTTCTATGTTTACATCGATTCCAAAAGTTCCAAGTGCTTCAGGAATAGCCTGAATACTCATCGCCGATTCATTTTGTAGAGTAGTTGCTAAAGAAAGTGTTGTATCGTTGAGAGAAGACAAAGCCAGAGCGTCATAATTATCAAACGACATACTAGCCATGCTCTCTGTAAGAATAAGAACACTTGCTTTAGAAAAGTACGTGCCATCAGAAAGAGTAAACTCAATTTTGGAAGGAGCCTCTGCTTTTGTGTAAACACCACCGGAAGCTTTAACAGAATCAGTAAAAACTAGTTCCGGGTCTTCGTTTGTAGCTTGTACCCAAAATCCTTGCCAAGGAGCAATTTTCCCGTCAGAAAGCGTTCCTGTAATTCCATTCCAAGTAAGGTATGCCCCTTGTCCACCGCCGGCAGAATCGCTCCACACATAAAAAGAATTACTGATCCCTTTTTTGGTCCAACCAACGGGAGCGTTCCAATCAATTGTTTCTGCGTATGGATTTCCTGTGAAATTCCAATTTGAGCCGGAAGCTGAAAAAGCAAGATTAGCCGTTGTTTCACCTTGATGTTGCGGAAGGTTTGTGGTGAGTTGTTTAGGGAATGTTTCCGGAGTGCCGTTATTGTCGTCATCAGCAAAAACATAAACTATTACACCTTGGCCGTTTGCTAAAGGTTGATTTATAGAAGTAGGAGCGTCCCATTCTTGATTGGTTGCGTTCCATAAAAATACATTGGAAGAATCGGCAGTTATGCTTGCTCCGGGGAAACCTTGTGTACGAATATTTCCAAGTAAACTATCTAAAGTTGCTCCTTCAACCGGACTAGCAAGCATTCTCCATCCTTCATTTCCTGTAATTGCCAGTGTATTGAAATCAGATTTTTGATGGAATGGATATCCGGTGCCTTCATCAATAGACCAAATGGTGGCAAAATCCCAGTTAATGAAGGTAGTTCTTTGTCCCATTTGTTGGGTAGTAGCTCCGGTTACGCCCGCAGAACTTCCGCTTTCAACACCTTTGTTTACACCACTTGCTTCTCTATCCCAGAAACTACTTATGATCGTACTTCCGCTTTGTGCTCTTGAAATAAAGCCGGCAGGAGTGAAATTACTTGTTACGGCTCCGGTAGAGTAAGAGTTAACAATCGTACTGTCATTTGTTCCGGCAAAACCACCGGCGCTAAAGGTTGAGTGTACATTCCCTTTAGAATAACTATTAATAATATCTCCTTGGTTGTATCCTACTAATCCACCCGAAGTATTATTTCCATTTACATTTCCGGTAGCATAACTTTTTGTTATAGAACCACGGTTGCTCCCGGTTAATCCTCCGGCATAAAGACTTGTGGCTGTTACGTTTCCGGTTGCATAAGAATTTATAATTGTTAAATAACTGCGCCCGGCAAGTCCTCCCACATCACTTCGTCCGTTTACGGTTGCCGTAGAATAACTGTCACGAACTATAGTTTCTGAAAAGGAACTCCCTATGAGTCCGCCCACATCTGAATCTCCGCTAATAGTTCCTGTTACATACACATTGGTTACGGAGTTTCCATCAATGTCACCGGTTAATCCGCCGACGGTTCTGTCTCCCGTAATATTTGCGTTTATAATGCCGAGGTTAGATACAGAACCTTGGCGAATAGTACTAAAAAGACCAACATTATCGGCGTTGGGTCTATTTATGAATAAGCCATCAATCTCGAAGTTATTACCGTTCAAGCTTCCTGAAAATCTGTTGTTAGGAAAAGCTATTGGAATAAATCCTGCTCCGGAATTCCAGTTTTCAGTATCTGTAGCGTCAATATCATTAATAAGCTCAAAGTGAGCTTCCAAGTTCATGTTCATTGCCTGAAGGTGATCTACATCGGCAATTTGAAAAGGGAATTCTTCGGTTCCAAAACCACCTGCATATACATCAGAGGGAACATTTTGAGAAGCAAAAACTTCAACCGGAGCGCCTTGGTTAAATACATCGCTTGGAGTAACTACTACACTCAAGAAAAATGCTTTGTCAGATTCTTGGATGATGTACGAGATTGAGTCTGCACCTTCTATAAGCTGTCTATCGCTACCCATGTCATCTTTTGAACGGAACCACTGAATGTCTGAAAGATATTCAGGATCGTTATCGGCATCTGAGTAGGAATAGGAAACCGAAATAGGGTGTCCAATTTCGATTGTCCCTGAAATCGTTACATTGCTTGCAACAGGGGAGTTTGGTGTTGGTGTTTCAAAGGTTCTTAAAAACGGATATCCAGTGTTATAATTTGGATGCAACCCCCAAACGGATTTTAGTTGCCATGTAGAGAAAGTGACAAGTTCTTTCATTTGTGAAGTGGTTTTAGCTGTTCCAGCAGCAGAAGTTGCTTGTCCACTTGTTTGGCTATCCCAGTAACTATCGATAATAGAACCGCTATTAGCTTCTCCAACTAAACCTCCAATTAAGCTTGAACCATTATCAACCAAACCGATTGAATAGCTTTGATCTACTGATCCGTCTTCATGCAAGCCAATGAGTCCACCAGATTGTGTATTTCCTGTTACATGAACGTTTGCATAGCAACCGGCAATATTTCCATCGTTGTTATGACCAACTAAACCGCCAACAGCTGACCCACCTTGAATTTCACCGGTTGCATAACAATATGAAATAGCGCCTTTATTTTCTCCTATTAAAGCTCCCGTAAAAGCATTGGATTGAATGACCGCATTTGTGGCATAACTTCTTGCAATAGTTCCGTTATTTTGCCCTACAAGTGCACCCGTTCGAAACTGTCCTTTCACATCGGCATTTGTTAATTGTATATCTGTTACCAATGAAGATCCTGAAGTAACACCAAATAACCCGATCATCTCTTCTGAAGTACGGTTTATAAAAAGGCTATCGATTGTAAAGCCGGCACCATCAAATTTTCCCGAAAAAGAAGCACTGTTACTTCCGATAGGAGTAAAACCTGCTTCACTATTCCATGTTGAAGTAACAGCAGCATTGATATCGTTATTTAGGACATAAAATGATTCTAAGCCTGTATTGATGTTTTGTAATTGATCGATAGTTTCAATTTGAAAGGGGTCATTTTCAATTCCTAAACCTCCTGCAAAAATAGAAGCCACACTTTGTGAAGTAAACTTTTCAGCCAGAGAGCCCGCAGCAGTAAGATCGTGAGGGATAACTTCAACGCCGATAAAGTGGGCTCTATCGGCTCCGGTTATGGTATAGGTTGTGTCGATGGCACCTTCAATAAGTGTTCGGTTGACACCTGCACCATCCGTTGAGCGATACCATTGGATTTCAGGAATGTATTCAGGGTCACTGTCAGCATCAGAGTAATCGTAATTCAAAGTCAATGTGCTGTCAACTTCAACGGATCCTGATACAGTTAAATTAGACGCTACAGGCGCATTGGTTGAAATTTGAAAATCTTCGAAAATGCGTAAAATCGGATATCCTGAATTAGAGTCAGGAAGTGTTGCCCAAATGGTGTAAATATCCCAACCTGCTTGTTGATAAGTAAATGGATCGTTCATTTCTGCTGTAGTTTTGCCTTCCCCACCAACAGAATTAGCTAGCCCTGAAGTTTGGACATCCCAAAAACTGTTAACTACTCTTGCATTTCCACCTGAGTTACTTCCTACTAAACCACCTTTTGTGCCTCCACTTGTTACGGCTCCTTTTGAATACGAGTTGGTGATAACGCCTCCACTTAGAGCTATTAATCCACCAGCATCTCTGTTAGATGCGTGAACATTACCTAAAGCAAAACTATTTGAAATATTTGGAGAGCCTCTTCCTACAATTCCACCTGAATAAGTACTTCCTGAAACTGTTACATCTGTAAAGCTATTATTTATATTCCCCAAAGAGCGGCCAATTAATCCCCCAGTTGCAGAATTTCCTGATACTCTACCAGTTGCCATAATATTAGATAAGGTTCCAAATCTAGTTTCTCCTACAATAGATCCTGTACTTGAAAAACCCTTTATATTTACATTGGTTAGTCGAACATTTGAAATAGAAGCGTTTTCAGCGTATCCGAAAAGTCCAACATTAGAAGAACGGTCAATGAATAAACTATCTATTGTATAAAATTGGCCGTCAAAATTACCTCTAAATCTATTAGATCCACTTCCAATTGGCTCAAAACCATCTCCATTATTCATTGTGTCGGTGCGGGCCGCATTTATATCATTAACAAGAATAAAATTAGCGCCCAGATTATTCTTCATATTTTGAAGATGCTCTAAAGTACTGATTTGAAAAGGATCACCTTGGGTTCCAGTTCCACCGGCAAACTGAGCAAAGGATATAGATGGGGTTAACAAAAAAATAAAAAGTGAAGCGAAAGCTACCCACTTTTTTATAGTTAAAAGGAGTAAAGTGGGCGACTTTTCGTTCATAACAAAGGTTTTGAATTTAAAATAAAGTGGTATCTAAAGTAAAAACTAAAGTCAATATAATAATCAAATATAAAATATAGATTAATAAATACTGTAAATAATTCGTTTACGAGAAATCGTTGAAACTGGATTTATTTTCTGTAAAAAGGGAAGAGGTTCTGTGCCTTCAACTTTAACTCAATCCGTCAACGAATTATCTAAATCTACATTGGATGTAGCCTGTAATTCCTTGTAGTGTTCGGAGAACTTATAGAAACAAAAAATTCAGTCTTTTTTGTCTCGTAGCTTCTTCCAAGCATACGCACCGCCGGCAGCTGCAAGCAGTCCAAGCCCGCCATCAATGGGAGCCTGAGCGGGATCGCCGGGTAGACCGGGTTGGGCGAGAACAACGGCAGTGGTTAATAATATGATGATGAGTGTAGTGAGGAGAAATAGTAAAGTTTTCATGATATTGGCTTTTAGCACTCAGCTATTAGCTGAAAGCTGATTGCTATTTAATTAAAGTTACTTTTTTGCGAGGGAGCCGGCGAAGCGCAACCGAAGCAATCTCGTGGAGATCGCTTCGTTCCTCGCGGATGGATTATTTAATAAGAGTTAATTTTTTTGTAATTACGGAGTTTCCGGCTTGCAGGCGATAGATATACATACCCGAAGACAAGCTGCTCGCGTCAAAATTAAGCGTGTGTTGTCCAGCGGTTCTATTCTGTCCGTTGATCAGTGTAGCTACTTTTCGTCCTAACAAGTCAAACACTTCTAGCGTTACTTTTCCGGTTTGCGGAATGCCAAAAGCAATGGTGGTACTTGGATTGAAGGGGTTCGGGTAGTTTTGCTGGAGTTCTACTACACTCGGTAATTCTGTAGCCTGTTCATTGCTTACCGAGGTTTCCCCATTAATGGCAATCGTAAAACGAGCATCTTTTCCTGCTTTGGCTTTCACCACCGAAGGAGTAACCACTCGATGCTGTGGAGAAGTAAGGCCTTCGTTAGATTTACTAGTAGACTTGGCGTTAGCTTCCAATTTAAATGAATAGGAAGAGGCGCTAGTAAGATCTGTCTCTATGCCTGTGTGGTTATCTACCAAGACTATGGTCATATCGTTAGGAAGATTTTCTGGATTCCAAGAAAGTTCCATGTTGTTAGAGGCAGATGGCGATCCGCCTGAGCTAAATGAATAATCCAGAGGAATAGATAGCGTTTCTTTCAAAGAAGAAGGCAGAGCATTAATATCTAAACCGGAGCCATCTTCTAGTTGTGTAAACAGAGACAAGTACTCGGTATTCAACGACTGTAGCTTGAAAGCATCATATCGGTCATTAGAGGTTAACGCCTCAGCTTGAAAGCTAAGAATCGAGGATGAGCGCTGGCTGTTACCTTCAAGCGTAAACGAAAGGGTTGAAGCGGGTTTTTTCTTTAACAATACACCACCAGCACTACGCACATCATCAGTAAAGGAAAGAGATGGCTCAGTTGCATTCGCCTTCACCCAAAAGCCCTGCCAAGGGGCAATTTTTCCGCCTCCAAAGCTTCCCGTAGTTCCATTCCAGGAAAGGTAATCCCCGGCGCCTGCATTGGCTGAATCACTCCACACATAAAAAGAAGCATCCAGATTGGAAGAGCTAAGTCCAGAAGTCGCATCCCAATCAATGGTGGCACCATAAGGATTTCCTACTAAATTCCAGCCGTCTCCTGAAGAGTTGCCTGTATCAGTAAAAGACAAGGTAGGAGATACCGAACCACTACGTTGAGTGCTTTCCGTTAGTATATGCTTAGGGAAGCCGTCGCCTGTTCCATCAAAATCATCATCATCATACACGTAAGCGATAAATCCTTGTCCAGCTGATGGGACATCAGAAGCATTGGCAATGGAGGAAAAGCTTTGAGTGGCTTCACTCCAAACGAGTACATTGGAAGTTTGCCCATTGTTGGCGTCGGCTCCTGTAAAGCCTTGCGTCCACAGAGTATCAAGGAGCGTACCATAGCTCACACCATTAACAGGAGCAGTCATCATACGCCAGCCTTCGTTTCCGGTGATGATAGCTCCATAGGGTTGGGTGCTTTCACTTCGGGTTATATTTCCATGAAGAGTCCCTACCAAGGCATTACTTGATTTATCAGTGGCTGTATTTCCGTTTTCTTCATTAAATGGGAAATAAACGATCAAATCATCTTCACCGCCAGATAATTCTTGATACATATTGGTGCGAATTTGTTCTTCGGTACGGGCAGTATTCCAAAAACGTAACTCATCAATACTACCATTAATAGACCCGGTAGTAGGTGTTCCTCCGATTAAAAGAGGGTTCGTACTGTTATTTGCAGGTGTGCTACCGGTTACGGGATTAATAGAAGTACCTTCTGCAGATTTTGTCCTAACTTTTGCGGAGGCACTGCTTACGCTTCCAATATTTGTACCGTCTACTAAAAATGTTGCTTCATTATTTGCATCAAATACTGCAGCTATATGCACCCAATTGTTTGAGACAAAAGTGTGTTCTAATGAATACTGAGGGCCGTTGTTTATGACCAAAGCAATAGCCGTATTTTGAATGGTGATCGCATAGGCGTCTTCTTTGTAAACCATGTATTTCGGGTCCTCTCCAAAAGAGGTTTTTATCGAGCCTTCGATAGTAAAGTTATTGGTTAGATCTAAGGCATCGTTGTCGGCAACTTCAATATAATCTCCTGTACCGTTAAAAGTTATGCTACGCCCGGCAGTACTGATCGGACTTCCGTTTTCGTACCAAGCGATTTTGTCATCGTTTTCAGAGCCGGCAATTACATCCAAGTCCCCATCATTGTCAATGTCGGCGACAAATATACTATGAGCTCCATTCGCTGAATTGCCAATTATGCCCTCTGTGAAAGAAGGATTAGCTGCTCCATCGTTTTCGTACCACGTGATCTTATCGTCACCTGAAAAAGTAGATACAATATCCAAATCTCCATCCGCATCCATATCGGCAGCATATACGCTGATAGCTCTATCACCGGAAGCGCTAACTACTACTTCGGTAAAGTTCTGTAATCCGTCGTTTTTATACCAAGCTATTTTATCATCGTTTTGGGAAGCTGACATCAGATCGATATCACCGTCGCCATCTAAATCTGCAGCAAATACAGTATGTGGAAAATTAGCATTTGTGCTTACACTATGTTCAGTGAAGTTTTGGGAACCATCGTTTTCGTACCAGGCAATTTTATCATCTTCGGAAGAAGCCGATAGCAGATCCATATCTCCGTCACCATCTACATCTATTGCAAACACATCAAAGGCGCCATCGGCGTTTGTGCTTACTACATGTTCGGTAAAGGATTCGCTGCCATCGTTTTCGTACCACAAAATTTCATCATCAAATGAGATTGCCGTCATTAAATCCATATCACCGTCACCATCTATATCTGCGGCGAATATACTATTAGCTCCATCAACAGATTCACTAACTATCATTTCTGTGAAAGAAGGATCTGCAGCTCCATCATTTTTGTACCATGCAATTTTTAGTACTGAAGCGGACATTAGGTCCATGTCTCCGTCCCCGTCCACATCTGCAGCATAAACATCTTGGGCAAAAAAGGCATCCGTGCTTACTACGCGTTTGGTAAAACTTTGTGAGCCGTCATTTTCGTGCCACGCTATTTCATCTGTATTCTCAGAAGCTGATAACAGATCGATGTCGCCGTCGCCGTCCACATCAGCTGCATGCACACTTTGAATACCATCAGCGGCAGTGCTTACCACATGTTCGCTAGAACCGGCAGCACCAAAGTCTCCACCACCTGTTATAGCGGTAAAAAGTGTAGCTAAGGAGTCTGTAGAGTTATCAGAATCACGTTTCACGCTGATCTTGTAATTACCACCTGTAACTGAAGGCACGGTAACGGTAAGTTGGGTAGCCGTTCCACTTGTAACGGTAGCCGTAGTACCAGTTCCATCACCCGCTGGGGTGAAAGTGACGATGTTATCACTAGAAGTGGCATCAAAGTTAGCGCCATATATAGTGATGGTTGTACCCGACGTGCCGTTAAGAGGTTGGGTTTGGGTGATTACTGGAGGAGGAGTTATCCAAAATTGAGATTCATAAGCGCCCATGTCAATGGTGCTTTGGTAAACTCTTGAATTGCCAGCGAGGTCTTTATCGGTCGTGGCATTTCCACCAGCGTTGGTGTATAAACTATTACTCCCAGCGTTAACGGTGATACCTTTATCTTTTAAGCTGTAATTGTCATTACTTGGATCATTGAAAATATCCGTACTTGAAATACTTGTTCCATCTAGATTGCCATTAATGGCACTGCTTAACCCTTGCACCAAACTGTATTGCACATCGGGTGTGGAGTTAGCCGAATTGGTGTACATACCAGCGTCAGTTGTAGCTGAATTACCCAAGAGAAGAGTATTATATAGCTTTGGAGAAGAGGTTAAATCATTATACATCCCTCCACCGAGAGTTGCATTATTACCACTAATTGTAACATTTACGTATTTTGCAGAGGAGGTAATATTAACTACGCCGCCACCGCCATAAGTAGCAGTGTTATCTGTTACTAACACATTTTTAATCACTGGAGAAGAAGAATAATTATAGATTCCACTACCACTATTTTGGTACAAGGTTTTTCCATTTACAGTGATACTTGTAGATCCGTTTGCATTTCCATCCTTTATAACAAATCCTTCCACCAACGCTTGTTCTACTGCGTATGCACTTACTAACACATGATAAGCGTTATCTGTACTATCGGTAGCTGTTCCAATATCACCACTTAATATAGTAGGAGTTCCGCCTGTTCCTCGGTCGCTCAAGTTGGCTTCGTTACCGGAAAACCCACCATAGATCTGTACATTTTTAACCAGTAAAAAGGCATTGTCACGGCTTTCATCGGTATAATTCGAACCGTCTTTTGGACTATACATTGGTTTATAAGTGCCTTTAGCTACCCATATTTGTAATGGAGTACTTGCATCCCACAAACTCTCATTTCTATTTTGATGCGCCCACTCAACAGCTTCGGCTAAACTTGGCATAGCATTACTCCAGCTATTACCTGTTACATTGCCACCACTGATATTTTTGTTTACATAAAGAGTGTTATTTGAACCCATTGCAATTGGAGCGTTAATCTTAATCCAATCACTCTTTGTTGGGTCTTCTAACACATCAGAAAGGCCGTCATCAGGAATTGCCTCAAAAGAAATGTATTTGTTTAAATCTGTTTCAGCTATAGTATAGGTTGTACTTGTAGCTCCGCTGATAGCTGTTTTGCCATTCCCAGAAGCATCATTTGCAACGTACCACTGATAGATAGAGCCACTTTCGATGTCATCTTCCACATCTGAATACTCATACGACGCCGTCAAAATTTGCCCTGTTCTATAAGAACCTGAAATCTTTAAGTTTGCCGACGGGGCTGTCTGTGCTTCTCTTTGTAGTTCAGATGCTCCCATATCAATGATATCTACAGAAGGTGTTCCGGAGTACACTCTTGCATTTTTCATCTGGTCTTTGTCGCTAGACAGATTTCCACCGGCATTGGTGTATAACGTATTGCTTCCTGAGTTAACCACTGGAGCTGTATTATTTAAACTATAGTCATCGTTCTCATAATCAGTATAAATATCAGTTATTTCGAAAATTGTGGCATTAACATTGCCATTGGTAGTATCACTTAAGCCTTGAATAAAACTATGTTGAGCGTCTATGTCAGCGGTGCCATCAATGCCAAATAATATGGTGTTATATATTTTTGGAGCTGATGAGTTATGATTAGTCATCCCTGATCCATAACCACCATTCCCACCAGTTCCTTGCGCTTTATTACCAGCAATGGTTACGTTAATGAGTATTGGAGAAGAGCTGCTGTTATAAATACCCCCGCCCCAAGCTATTCCACCTTGATATCCGTTCCAACCGCCATTTGATGTATTTCCACTTATAAATACATTAATAAGTGTAGGAGAAGAATTGCTGTTAAATATCCCACCACCTTGACCTCCTCCAGAGCTGCCAGCTCCAACACTGAGGGATCCACCATTTGCTGTATTACCACTAATAGTTACATTAATAAGTGTAGGGGAAGAATTAGAGTTGAATAATCCTCCACCTCGACCATTAGGTGCGGGACGACCACTACGGCCAAATACAGTATTCTCACTTATAATAAGGTTGCGAAGCATGGGCGAAGCATAACTATTGTATATCCCAGCGCCTTGATCAGAATCCCGTCCACCAGTTATTACAAAACCATCGAGAACCGAGGCTTCAGTCATAATGGTGCTGGTATTAAAATTATTAGAAATTACCCGGTGGTAACCATTGCTTTTAAGTATGGTAGCTTGGGAAGAGGTGTCGGCAAAGCTACTTAGGTCTCGTTGAGAAAGCGAAGTCTCGGTACCTGCAAAACTGCCGTAGATCTTTACTCCTTCTTTCATAACAATTGAAGAGGTGAGGGTATATTCTCCTTTTTCTACAAAGATGAGATCCCCATCGCTACTTGCATTAATAGCGGTTTGTAGGTTTCTGACAGAGGTGGCCCATGTGGAGCCGTTATTAGCATCATCTCCATCTAAGGAAACGTATCTTGTGGTCTGTGCAAATAGTGCACTAGTAAAAAAAACTGTAAGCAAAAAGCTCAGTAAATAGTGTTTTTTCATGGCAGAATGTTAATAGGTATTAATTGAAAAATGTTTGTACTAATAGTACTTTGTTTAATCTTTGAAAATGTCTAAACATCCTTTAAAATCATCTAAATCATGCCTAAAATCGTCTATTATGGGTGAGCTATGTTTCTACCATTAATTATTGGAATGTTTCTTTTTCTATCACCCCAGCAGCCAGGTGATGGGTTAAAGCAGGAGTATTTGATTCGCCATTACACCATTGAAGACGGGTTACCTGTAAATTCTATTAACGGGATGGTGCAAGACGATGATGGCTACTTGTATATTTCTACCTACGATGGGTTGGCACGGTATGACGGCTATACGTTTAAGGTGTACAATTCAGGCAATACAGAAGGCATGAGAACAAATCGTGTTTTGGGTGTATTAAAATCTCAAGAGAATGATGTATGGTTATACAACGAAGGCAAAACGGTTACTGTAAAATCGGGAGATGCGTTTAGGACATTTCGTCGTTCTGAAATACCGGGACAAGCCAATCGAATTATTGAAGGAACCGATGGGCGTATTTGGGTTGGAGGAACAGAAGGATTGGCTTACTACGATAGAGAACAATTGACCTTTATGAATTTGGAAGATTCTCTTTTTAAAGATGAGATGGATCTAATTGGAGCAGGGCTGAATGGGAGGGTGAATGGATTAAATAAATTTGGATTGGTTTCTTGGCAGAATAATAGAGCTTCTGTTTTAATGGATATAAAAGAATATCCTGAGCTTGATTCTCTCTATTTTACACAGATTAAGCAGTTTCAAGATGAGAACATCTGGTTGGTTGGAGTAGAGAATATTTACAAATACAATATCTCTACCAAAGTGCTGAATACTGTAGATGTGCCCCAAGATGAGATAATTGCTTTCTGGAATATGACTCCCAAAAGTGAAAACGAATATGTGTTGGGGGCATCTAAAGGGGTTTACCTGCTTAATGCTGAAACGCTCCGTCTAAAAAAACTCCCAATAGAAGTGAACTCACAGATTCTACGCACAAATTTGGTGTATGCTGGGCAGAACGATGAGGAGATTTATATCGGGGATGATGAAGTAATAATAGACGGGGAAATTGTACTACGAGTGCCATCTTTGAAATTTGGCTTTATGGATAAAGAAGGGTCATTATGGGTGGGATCAGAAACAGATGGATTATATCAAATAAGGAAAAGCAGTTTTATAAATATTACCGCTCCAAAATTCTCTGGCGTTTCTAACATCTATTCTATCATTGAAGATAGAAATGGTGCTATTTGGGCGTGTGGGATTGCAGAAGGAATAGTTCGAATAACAGGATCTGAGTTTACCAATTGGAATACCTCCAATAGCTCTTTAGGAAGTGATTTCTGTAAATTTATTTACGAAGATGATGACGGAATCATCTATGCCGGATTAACACAAAATGAAGGGATATGGAAGTTTAACAACCAAAAGTGGGATCCTGCAAAAGAGTTGAAAGAATCCTCATCTACAGTGCGCGCTACATCAGAAGCAATGCATCGTGTAGGAGATAAGCTTTTGATTGGAACTCAAAAATCGTTGTTAGTGCAAGAAAAAGAAGAGCTCCGCTATTTCGATGATGCTGATCCACAGGAGTTGCAGGGAATTCAGGTTTTTGCAGAAGATTCGAAGGGAATTATTTATACAGGTTCTTCAGCATATGGAATAACTCGTATTTCGGAAGAGGCTTATACCAATTATTCTACAGAAGGTGGAGTTTTGAATAGCAATATCATTCGAGATATTTTTTTGCAGTCAGACGATACACTTTGGATAGCTACAGAAAATCTTGGAATGAATCGATTGATCGTTGATGAAAATGGAGATGTGATTTCTTCGGTGAGTGTTACGATAAACGAAGGATTAATTCATAATTCTATTCATAGAATTATTGAGGATTCTTTTGGGTATTTATGGATTAGTTCGAACGGTGGGATTATGCGTATTCCAAAAAAGGAATTAAATGAATTTGCTGATGGGGATATAAACACATTTCCACTTCTTAGTTTTAATGAGAATGATGGGATGATTAACAGAGAAGCAAACGGGGGAGTACAATCTTCAGGAATATTAGCTTCTGATGGGAAACTTTGGTTTCCTAATCAAAAAGGGATCACCATAATTGACCCCGCAGATTTTATTGATGGACAAAGTATAAGCGTTCCACTCCCAATTTTTGATTCAATGGTACTGGAAAACCAAGTAGTACAGATTTCTGGAAGGAATGCAATCTCACTTCCATTAGGAAAAAGAGATGTAAGAGTAAATTTTACTGCTCCAAATTTTGCAAACCAAGACAGGGTTAACTTTTCTTATAAACTAGAAGGAGTGAACAATACTTGGCAATCTGCAAACCAATCCAGACAAGCAGTGTTTACCGGAATACCTGCAGGGGAATATATGCTTACCGCCCAATCCGAATTTTTTGGAGGACAACCTCAAGAAGCCTCCTTGTTAATAACTGTTCCTTATTTTTTTTATGAAACCAGGTGGTTTTCTGTACTGCTTTTTATCAGTTTATTAGGTGTAATAGCTGGATTAATTAAATTAAGAGTTAGAAATCTTCAGCAAAAAGAGAAGAGTCTGCAGCTCCGTGTTGATGAGCAAACACATAAGCTAAAACAAGCTGCTGAGGAGAAATCGCGTTTTTTTACTGGCATTACTCATGAACTGAAAACTCCTCTTTCTTTAATTGTAGGTCCGCTGGATGATATGTCTGATGAATGTATTGAGATTTCATCCAAATTATTTCAAAACCGTTTAGAGCTGATGAAAAGAAATGGTCACAGATTACAACATCTTGTGGATCAAATTCTTGATGTTTCAAAACTCAATGTTGACGCAATACAACTTAATTTGCGGCCGACTAATCTTCAGAAACTCACCAAACAAATTGCGGGTCAATTTCAGTCTAAACTGGAACAGGAACAAATAGTGTTGGAGTTTAATTTTGGCGAAGCTGAAGAGCATATATATGTAGATCCGGAAGCCTGGGAGAGAATTCTTATAAATCTACTGAACAATGCAATCAAGTTTTCCAGAGAGAAAGGAAGAATAACGATTACTATAGTTGAAAATGTGGATTCTATCGAATTTAGTATTCAAGACGAGGGACCGGGAATTATAGGTGAAGATCAGCAGAAAGTATTCGATTATCTTTATCAAGTTGAAGGACACAAAGCAGTAGAAGGTACAGGAATTGGTTTGTATTTGGTAAAGGGTTTGGTGAATGAAATGGGAGGGACTATTCACGTGAACTCGGAAGAAGGTGAAGGGGCTGAGTTTATTATCTCACTTAAAAAAGGACACACTCATTTTGCTCCTGCTCATAATGTCTATCATGAATTACTCATTGACGACAAAGAAATTGTGGAAGTCACTATCAATGAAAATGAGTCTAAAGAAGTAAAGAATAATTTTACTGAAAAAATTCTGATTGTTGAGGATAACAGAGACTTTCGAAATTATCTAAAATCCATTTTAGAGGATAAATACGTCGTTCTTACTGCGTCAAATGGGAAAAAAGCTCTGACTCTATTGGAACGAGAAACACCTTCCCTTATAATGTCGGATATAATGATGCCAGAAATGGATGGACTTGAGTTTGTGAATACGCTCCGAAAAAAACCTTCCTTAAAACATCTTCCCGTCATCTTTCTTTCTGCTAAAAACCAAGAACTTGATGTTGAAACAGGACTGTCTACCGGGGCTGATATATATCTTACCAAACCAATAAGAAGTAATTTATTACTTACGCAAATTGAAGCTGTTCTTAGACGTGAAAGTATTTTACGAGTTGAACAGGATTCATCTAAAACACCCAAAGAACCTGAGCTTAAAGTTAAAGTTAGAGAAATCGTTTTTCGTCAATTGGCGAATAAATCGTTAAATGTAAGCATGCTTGCAGATTCATTATATATAAGCCGAGCTAAATTATATTATGAATGGAAGAGGGTCAGCGATGTAAGTATCAATGATTTCATAAAAGAGCTTCGACTAAAGGAGGGTAAAACTCTTATAAAAAAACGTGGCTTTAGTGTACAAGAAGCGGCACAAGCAGTAGGATTCTCCGATCCGAATTATTTTTCTACGAGCTTTAAGAAAGAGTTTGGGTATTCTCCTTCAGAGATAAAAGGATAATCTATTTATTGTTCTTGTTCTGAAGTTTTTTCCAAGCATACGCACCGCCGGCAGCTGCAAGTAGTCCAAGCCCGCCATCAATGGGAGCCTGAGCGGGATCGCCGGGTAGTCCGGGTTGGGCGAGAATAACGGCTGTTGTTATTAATATGATGATGAGTGTAGTGAGGAGAAATAGTAAAGTTTTCATAGTTGGATTAATTAGGAATATGGGAATTACGAATAGGATATTCCTAATTCGTAATTCCCATATTCATTTATTTTATTAAAGTTAATTTCTTAATGATCACCGAATTTCCTGCCCGCAAGCGATAGATGTACATCCCGGATGCCAGATTTCGAGCATCAAAAGTGATAGAATGTCGTCCGGCGGATTTGTTTTCTCCGTTCAGCAGCGTGGCTACTCTTCGACCGAGAATGTCAAACACTTCCAGAGTTACTTTACCCGTTTGAGGGAGCCCGAAACCAATAGTCGTACTTGGATTAAAAGGGTTCGGATAGTTTTGGGAAAGTTCCACCTTTGCAGGTAGCTCTTGTTCGGCTTCGGTAGAAACGGCCGATGCTTTAGAAACCCTCATCGTAAAGCGTGGCTCCTCAGCGGTAGCTTTACCCTTTAGAGGCCTCGGCGACAACTGTGGCGGAGCAGGCGGGGTGAGGTCTGCTGCGGTTATTTTTTTGGCTTTGGAACTATCTTGCGAAAAGGTGTACACAGAATCTGTTTTGAGATCGATAGTTGTTTCCGCAATATTGTCAATAAGGGCGAACTCCCATTCCTCAGGAAGTAGTTTATGCTCCCAGCTTAACGAAAAGTTGATTTCAGAAGATCCTGAATAGCTAACCGGTATGTCCAGCGGCTGGTTAAAGTCCAGTGGAAGCGCATTGATCTCCAGGGCGGAACTATCCTCGAGCAGTGAATATAGCGCCAGCGATTCCCCGTTCAGTGATCCAAGTTTGTAGGCGTCGTAGGGATCTTTCCCAAGTAACGCCTGCTCGTGGAACATCACCAGAGTTTGGGAAGAGCCCGAAGAATCTGATAGGGTAAAAGTTAGTTGAGGAACACTTTGAGCAACCTGCTCTTTGCGGAACACGCCTCCGGTACTTCTTGCCAGCGCCGAAAAATTGATAGAAGGATTCGCATTATTGGCTTTCACCCAGAACCCCTGAAGTGGAGCCAGCTTTCCATCACTTAACGTTCCGGCTACTCCATTCCAGCTTTGATAAGCTCCATTTCCTCCTCCGGCGCTGTGATTCCAGACATAAAGACTTGCATCGAGGTTATTACGGGATAATCCATTCGGAGCATCCCAATCAATAGAAGTACCGTATGGATTTCCAACTAAATTCCAGCCGTCATTGGCAGGAGTACCGTTGTCGGTGTAGCTGAGAGTCGGCGAAATATCTCCGGTGTGCTGCGTGCTGTCAATGCGGATCATTTTAGGAAATCCATCAGCAGTTCCGTCGTTATCCTGATCGTCGTACACGTAAGTAATGAATGCTTTTCCGGCGGCAGGAGTAGTATTGCCATTTACAACAGCATTAAATGTAGAAGAGGGCTCGCTCCAGGTATATAAATTTGAAGTACCATTTAGTACGTCCGCACCGGTAAACCCTTGCGTCCAGAGGGTATCCAGCATAGTAGAAAAAGAAACATTGGCAGCAGGAGCCGTTAGTATTCTCCAACCTTCACTTCCGGTGATGAAGGTTCCGTGCGGATGAGCGTCACTACTCCATCCGGGAGCCCCTTCCAGGGCAGCCCGTATGGTATTGGACGATCGGTCATAAATGGTGGAGCCGGAAGCCTCATCCAGCGGAAAGTAAGCCACTAAGCCGGGCGCATTTTTAGGTGCCCGCTGGAACATATTCCGCCGTATTTCTTCGGCGCTGCGGGCAGTGTTCCAGAAACGGAGCTCGTCCAGGCTTCCGGCAAAGATATCCAGCAACAAACCTGGGCTACCGATGGCTCCTACATTCCAATCTTGGTCATGGGAAAAACTAGTAGCAGTAGAGTGTGTTCCTGCGGCCTCTCCGTTTACATAAAGTCGTCCGGTTCCGGCGTTAATGGTATATGCAACATGCGTCCAACTATTATTGGAAAGAGTTGGACCGGTTAGTACGCTATTTCCGGTGACGCGGATAATTTGATCTTTATTAGCATTATTGCCGATATAAATTCTAGAACCTGAGGGTGTAATGCTTAAAACTGTCACATCGTTCGGGTCGCTTTGATTGATAAAGTCAGGTTTGATCCATGCTTCAAATGTGAATGTAGAAGACCCTGAGAGCAGTGAGGCTATACTGTCTGCATCAATAAAGTTGTCAGTTCCGTTGAATGAAATGGATGCATTTCCTGAAGAGGGTATAAGCTCAAACCACGTTGCAGTAGTAGCTCCTCCGTTTCCTTCGGTGATTCCTATAACATCGAGATCACCATCATTGTCCATATCTGCCAACTCAGCAAGTCTTGGATTATAGATACCTGTGATGACATTCGAGGAGGTAAAATTATTTCCGCTATTATTATAAATTAAACTAATTTTATTGCTGCCTGACGAAGAAGCGACGATATCAACATCTCCGTCGCCGTCAATATCACCGGTTTGTATTGAGGAAGGTCTTATAAAGGATGATATAATTAATTGTTTAGAAAAGGATTGATTTCCATTATTGGTAAGAAGAAAAACTTTATTCCCTTTAAAGCTTGCTACGAGAATATCCTGATCCCCGTCGTTATCCATATCTGCTGCTGTAACATAAATAGGAGTTGAAAAATTAGCAGAAATAGTTTTTTGAGTAAACGTCCCAAAGCCATCGTTTTCAAGTAATAATACTCTATTAGTATAGTCGGCTCCGACAACATCAATATCTCCATCACTGTCTATATCTGAAGCAAATACTGAAGTTGCACCTACATAAGTATTGGATATGGTAATTTTAGTGAAATTCTCATTTCCTGTATTACGATACCATGCTATCTGACCAGAAAAAAGTGCAGCAATAATATCAAGTTTTCCATCATTATCCAGATCATGAACAAAAATAGATCGAATGTTCTGTGCATCAGTTGAAACTAATCGTTTCGTGAAAACCTGATCATCGCTGTTTTCAAACCACCAAATATCATGATCAAATAAAGAACCGGTAATAATATCTGGTCTCCCATCTGAATTTAAATCAGCAACAAACAGTGAAGTGAAATTAGCCGTCTCATCATCTGTTATAATATGATCAGAAAAATTCTCTGAACCGTTATTTTCCATCCATTTTATAGTTTCTTTTGTGCTAGATAGAGTTACAATATCTGTAAATCCATCCAAGTTGATATCAGAAGGAATTGCAAAAAGTGGGGAAGAATAATCTTGACTAATTAAATGGGGCAAAAAAGTACCTGAAGGTATAATTCTTTTTGATGCTATATTAAAGCTAAATGTTATCGAGGGATCGTCACTTTTCTGATCAAATATATTTTTTAAGCTGTCAGTAATGGTAATATTAATTTTATCACCTGGAATGAAAGATGAATTCGGTTGAAATGTAATTAATGAATCTATTATTGATATTGTTCCTTCTGTTTTACCCATTAATTTACTGTTAACAAAAAAAGTAGAATCATTTACAGATGTCGAATCGAGAGGGTGGTTAAAAACCATTGAAATGCTGCTGTCTCTTTGAAGAGTTGAAGGAAATGTTGTTCTTGAAAATGAAAAATCAGAGTAAGAAACAGAAGTATGTGCAACAATCAGGTTTTGATGGATATCAGAGGTTACAATATCTAAACGGTTATCATTATTAATGTCAGCTAAATTTATGGAACTTATTTCATTATGATTTTCTCCAAGAGAAAGAGGAATAAATGAAGCGTTAGATTGATTATTATAAATTTTGATACGGGAATTATTAACCCCTGTAGTTATAATATCAATATCATTATCTCCGTCGTAGTCCCCGAGTAATAGTTGATTAATATTTGTTATATGGGAATCAATATTTTGGAGCGTAAAGTTTTGATCGCCATCGTTTTTTATCCAATTTATAGAGCCAGTGGTTTGTGAAGCAGTTATTAAGTCTATATCTCCATCAGAATCTATATCAGCTGCATCTATACTTGTAATTCCTGAAATACCGACACCAATCATTTTTTTTGTAAAAACAGTAAGGCCATTATTTTGAAACCAAACCAAAGAATCATATTGAGAAGAACTTATTACAAGATCTATGTCAAAGTCAGAATCAATGTCAGATACTAAAACATCACTGATACCCGCTAACCCGATCCCAATAGTATTTTCTTTAAAGAGTAAATTGCCCTGATTAAGAAGTAAAAATAATTTACTATTCGTACTAGAAGTACCAAATATATCTGATAATCCATCACCGTTAATATCTTTTAAACTAAAATCGTTGATGCCATCGGAAGAGTCGCTAAGTAGATGTGTAATAAAGTTTTGATTTCCGTTATTTTCAAATAAATGAATTGTGCCGGCTTGGGAAGATGCGCTTACAATATCCATGTCTCCGTCTCTGTCAACATCAGCTGTTTGTACTAAATCCGGTTTATTAATACCGTTTGATAAATTTGCTACCGTAAATCGATTGAACGTTCCGTTTCCATTATTTCTGTGCCATACAATTGAGTTTCCGGCAGTGGCAGTACTTACAACGTCTATATCTCCGTCTTTATCTATATCAGCAGAAACTATACTGACAGGGTTGCTAACCGTATTTGAAACAGTTATTTGATTGGTTTTAAAAGGTAGGGCAGAATCAGACTCAGCAGTAAAATGGAATTGATGATTTTTTGAAAGAGAAGATCCTAAATATGATTTAATGGAGGTGTCAGCAAGAATTGTTATTTTTTCTCCCGGTTCTAATTGCTTGGATGGTGTAAAAGTTATTGATTTTGAATCATTTAAAACAACATTCCCATTATACCAGCCTGTATTATCTCCATGCATTTTTATCGAACTATTGTTTACTGAACTGGTTCTTAGTTCGTAGTCGAAATTAAATGTATAATTATTTTCAGATATTTGACTGGTATTAGTTAAACTAGAATAGTGTTTTGATAAAGGGTAGACAATAGCATGTCCACTATAATAGATATGTTGTTCCATAGGCGCACCTAACAACACTTCATTGATGCCATCATTATCTAAATCACCTACGGCCATAGAAGTCCCTAAATAATCATAAGAATTTCCTGTAATAACTATATCAGTATCGGTTATATTTAGCTGTTTTTGAAAGCTACTTGATTTTCCCAGTATAATATTTACCCTTCCACTATAACTGGATATGAATGATGAATACACCAATACATCATCGATATTATCTCCATTGACATCCCCCGATTCGACAATAGTACCTAGTTTGTTTGAGTAATCACCAATTAAACTAAAACCGTTAGAGCCGTTTAGAGAATCGAGCTTGAATTCATTTTCATGCCCTGAATTTTTCCCAAAAATAATGTTTACTTCGCCCTCAGATTGAGTATGGGAAACAACTCCCGGATGAGGTACATAAGTAAGTGGAGCTCCAATAATTATATCATCAATATTATCTGCGTTAATATCCCCTGATGCAACTGAATTACCCATACCTCCAGTTTTAGAAATTGTTCTTGAAGGAAATACGGTAAAACCATTAGTACCGTTAAGTGAATCCAAGCGAATAGGATTGGATAAGTTTGAACTTCCAAAAGCTATATAAGTTCGTCCTCTTCCATTATTAGAACCTCTCTCCCCAATAATTATATCGTCAATATTATCCCCATTTATATCTCCACTAGCCACAGAACTGCCGAACTTTGAAAAATCATTCAATGGAGTAGTATTTAATCCATTTGTTCCGTCAATTGCAGACAGATCAAATGTGCTTCCAAAAGAAGTTGTAGAGCCAAATAAAATATCAGTTCTACTATCTGATGGCTGACCGATAATTAAATCGTCTATTCCATCAGCATTAACATCTCCACTAGCTAATGAAACCGTGGATTTAGCATTAAAGTTTTGCGCATTGGTGGGAAAATTTTTTAAGCCCGTAACCTTAAATCCGTTAGATCCGTCCAGTGAATCGACCGGGATATCACTATTAAATCCACTTGTGGATCCAAACACAACAAATAGGCTGCCAGTCTCATTTGAATAACCATCCCCAGCGCTTAAAACTATATCTAAGATACCGTCTGCGTTTATATCTAATGTCGTCAATGATAATCCAACTTGTTGACGAGGATTCACTCCATTTATCCTAAAGCCATTGTTGCCATTAAGGATACGCAAGTCTAAAGCTTGGTCAAGAATATTTTCGTCTCCAAAAACTACAAAAACAGATCCAGCTCTATCCAAAACGGCAGGTTCAGAACTTAAGGGGGCACCAAGTATTAGATCTGTATAACCATCTCCATTTATATCTCCATGGTTGATTGAATATCCTAATTGCGAATGTCCATCGTATCCATCGAATCTAATTGTTGGGGTCGTGCTAATATCTAAATTTAATTGAGCTTGTATTTCAATAAAACAGCCTGTACTTAAACCAAGTGTTAAAGTAAATAATGTTGTGATATTTAACTTTCTATACCAATTGCTAATTGGTAAAAGAACAGTTTTCCTCTTAATTAAGAGTTCCGCAAAAAATGATGCTAGTTTGAATGAACAGAATGAATTCATGATATGTGCTCTAAAGTCTAAACGTGATTTATAAATGTATTCTAATGGTAATTATAGCACGGAATAGGGGATTTTAGCTTATACTATCCTACCAATTTGTTAACCTATTCTACCAAAATGGCTTTTTTTAGGGGTTTTATTGCTTTTGCTACGATTTGTGCGCTTGGTTTTGCACAACCGGGATTTGCCTTTCAAAGCAGTAGTCAGCCATTTAACTGGGAGGATTTTTCCAATCAATATCTGATCAGAAATTACAAGGTAGAAGACGGTTTACCTGTTAACTCAGTGAATTTTGCCCTGCACCACACGGACGGCTTTATGTATTTCGCCACAAATGACGGATTGGTTAAATACGACGGCATGGAATTCACTATTCTGAACACAGGTACTCATCCGCAGTTGCAAAATAACCGCATTGCTTCGTTACAATCGGGCATCAATAACGAGCTCTGGATACTGGATAAACAAAACAGCTTGTTTAAACTAAAAGATGGAAATATCTCGGCTGTATATATCTCTGATGAAAGCATCGGAAAGAGACTACACACTTTTGAAATTCTGAGTTCAGGACATCCGGTATTAGGAACTAATGAAGGATTACTCAGAATAAATGAGAGCGGAGAGTTCATTGCCATAGAAAACACTCAGGAGCGGATTATTGAAAGTGCGGTATTTAATGATCAGGTGTATTTCCTGACCGAAGACGGGCTTTTCCAATTTAATGGAACTTCTGTTTCAATACTCATCGGAGCCGAGGATTTACGATTAGCTGTTGATCAAATTCAAAAAATGAAGTTTACTTCCGACGGTACTTTATGGATGCCAGGCACAAATGGATTACTGACAGAAGTGGCGCCCAACGGAGAACAAATTGTTCATCAGTATAACAACAATATTCTGATGCGGGACATTACAGAACTAAACAGCGGCGAGCTTCTGATCATATCTAACAGGGAATATGTAACCTTCAACAGAAATGAGGAAAACTTTGCTGTGTATCAACTTACAGAACAAGGGAGCGGGGTTTATATAAATACAGCTATGGACTTCGGTTTTTCAGAAACGGTAACCAAAGAAACGCAGATCATTTTTGTCAACAGAAAGGAAGTGCTTAACACTTCGCGTAGAATCCTGCATGTAACTGCAGACAGAGAAGGATCTTTATGGGTGGCCACGAACGGGGAAGGTGTTTTTCAAATCCTGAAAAAGAGAATGATCACAATCGGTGAGAATAATTTTTCGGGCTTTAAAAATATTTACGGGCTCGATTGGAGCGATGAAGCATTGTGGGTGAGTACCTTTGAAAATGGAATCTATAAGATCGAAGAAAGCTCTGTAGAAAACTGGAACAGAAGCACGATGGGCGAGGGCTTTAACCTGTTCCGTTCCATAACAACACAAAAAGAAAAAATAATAGCAGGTAACTTCGGAATCTGGGTATATGAAAATAACAAATGGATAAGACCGCGCGGTTTGTCTATTGACAATGAACGGATAGATGTGATTTTCACTGGTTCAAACCAACAAACGTGGATAGGAACTAATTCGGGATTGTACCTATACAATAATGGATCAACAAGTACTTTTATTGATTCGGATAGCAATTCCGTGTCATCAGTAAGGAAAATATCTGAAACTGATACCGGTCAACTTCTGATTGCAACCGGTCAACAGGGGTTGGCAATACTTAATGAAGAAAATGTCTTTAGCTATATAAAAACAGATGATGGACTGAGCAGTAATTCAGTACGAGACGTATATGTTTCAGCAAAAGATACCCTATGGGTGGTTACAGAAGACCGAGGATTGAATCGGGTAATACTGAATGAAAATGATGAAGTATCACAGATAAAGATTCTCAGAAAATCGGACGGGCTGCTCGACAATTCCCTGCACCGGCTCATAGAAGATGAGTTCGGATATTTCTGGATCAATTCTAACTCCGGTATTATGCGAATAAACAAACATAGCCTGAACAGATTTATAGATGGTGTGGAAAAGACGCTTTTTCTCAGGAGCTTTGGGTTGAATGATGGTCTGGAAAATCTGGAAGGAAACGGAGGAGTGCAAAATGCCGGTTTAATCACGGACGACGGACGGCTTTTGTTCCCAAATCAGGCAGGACTGATTTACACTCGCCCCGAATGGCATATATCTGAAAGTGTGAATATTCCTGAACCGCCCGTGGTAGAAACAGTATTTGTTGCCGATTCCATAATTAATGTAAATAATAGCAGAGTATTGGTCATCCGAAAAGGTCAACGAGATATACAGCTAAAGCTAACCTTGCCTACTTTTGTAAGTCCCGACAGATTGAGCCTGGAATATTTGTTGGAAGATGTGAACTCCGACTGGCAGAAAGTGAGCGGAGACCGAATGGCGGTCTTCACAAATATACCTCCGGGAGCACATAATCTGAAAATCAGAGGTAGTTTGTTTGGAGATCGGGGCTTTTCGGAAGCTAATTTCATTATAGATGTACCCCCGTATTTTTATGAGACGATCTGGTTTAAAATTGTTTTGGGAATCGCTTCTCTGGGACTGTTTTTGACGGGAATAAGAATTTCCATTCGGAGGTACAAAAAGCGGGAAACCATATTGAATGAATTGGTGGATGAAAGAACGGAACAGTTACTGGAAGAAAAGGAAAAAACTGAACAAGCTTTGAAAAAAGTTCAGGAGATCGATCGTTCTAAATCCCAATTTTTCACGAATTTTACGCATGAATTAAGAACTCCACTATCGCTTATTCTGGGTCCTTTGGAAGACATGATTGAGAGAAAACATGTTTCTGAGAATAAAGATGATGAAAATCTGCTTTTGATGAGAAGAAATGCGGATCGGCTAAAAGAGTTGGTTAACCAGCTTCTGGATGTTTCTAAATTAAGCGCGGGTGAACTTACACTTACTTTTGAATCTGTAGATCTGTTAAATCTGACTAAGCATATAGTAAGTCAGTTTGAACATGCTGCAGATAAGAAATCAATTACCATTAAAGTTGAAGGTCCGGAAAATCTTCCGGAAGTATATGTTGATGTCACAGCCTGGAATCATATTTGCACAAATTTGCTAAGTAATGCCATCAAATACACTAATGAGGGAGATCGAATTGATGTAGAGCTTAAACAGCTAGGTGCGTTTTTGGAGTTTTCAGTGAATGACAACGGTATGGGAATAGAAGCTCAGGATCTTCCTCATATTTTCGACGCTTATTACCAAGGGAAAAACAAAATAAACAGAACGGGAGGAACAGGAATAGGGCTTGCACTAACCAAGGGTATGGTGGAACAAATGAATGGAATCATTGATGTGGAATCTCGAAAAGGAAAAGGAAGTCGGTTTACTATTCTTTTATCACTTGGCAAAAAGCATATCAGGTCGCATCATGAGATTCTGGATCACAACAAATCGTTTGTTCAAACAGATGTGGAGACAAAGCCACAAATTAAAGATGAATTTGACTCCCCGAAAACGACTTCAAATCTTGGATCAGCAAAAGTATTATTAGTAGAGGATAACGAAGATTTCAGAAACTACCTGAAATCCATCATCAGTGAGGAGTATGATGTAGAGGTGGCTCCAAACGGGAAAGAAGGATTAAATGTACTCGAAAAATTCCGCCCTGATATTGTGGTTTCTGATATTATGATGCCCAAAATGAATGGATTTGAAATGATGAAAGAAATCAGAGCTAACGAATTGTATCAGCATATGCCATTTATCTTTCTTTCAGCAAAGGATAGTGAGTTTGATATGGAAACGGGGCTGAATTTAGGCGCCGATATTTATCTCACAAAACCGGTTAGTAACAGGGTATTATTGACCCAGCTTAAGGTATTACTTCGTCGCGAGAAGGGGATTACGCTTCGGGAGAGCGAAGCCAATGATCAGGAGTACTCAAATTTTAAACGAGATATTCTTGAAATTATAAACAGGCATTTGGGAAACCCGGATCTTAATGTGGAATTAATTGCCAATGCAATGTCTGTGTCGGCAACATCGCTGTACAGAAACTGGAAAAAAGAGAACGATGAAACATTGAATACCCTTATCTCACGCCTGAGATTTGAAGAAGCGATAAAACTGATTCGTGAAGAACAGCTTACTATTTCGGAAGCAGCTTTTTCCGTAGGGTTTAATCACCTGTCCTATTTCTCTAAGTCGTTCAAAAAAATGTATAGAGTTCCTCCACAGGAGTATTTGAGTCAACTTAAAATTGAAAACGAGTAATTTCTTTAATTGAATGTTGAATGTTGGAATAGGTTATCTTATTTAATATGCTTTACAGTAAGACTCAATAATTTTTAATAATTATATTTTCAGGCTCCAGTTTTTTTTGGCGAAGCTTCTTCCAAGCATTCGCTCCTCTAGTTGCGGCAAGTAATCCAAGTCCGCCATCAATAGGAACTTGATGTTGAAACAGGACTGTCTACCGGGGCTGATATATATCTTACCAAACCAATAAGAAGTAATTTATTACTTACGCAAATTGAAGCTGTTCTTAGACGTGAA